>Ga0207012_1003_pt3 | contig 84879 bp, 74 predicted proteins | sample Alteio_BWMinCont_80_FD_153471 | JGI IMG/M metagenome (GOLD analysis project Ga0207012, IMG submission 153471) | Enriched cells from forest soil in Barre Woods Harvard Forest LTER site, Petersham, Massachusetts, United States -... | ecosystem: Environmental > Terrestrial > Soil > Temperate forest >...
ATATACAGGAATACTTCAACCCTTAGAAAACATGGCTTCTGCCTATTTCAAAATTCAAGTAAAATGTCAGGATGTCAGGCATGGCCCCAAACATGGCCCCAAACAAAATGTGAAGTTGATGTCGTTTGGTAAATTTTTCACCCCTCCAGCCTCTACAATAACGAAAGCAGTTATCACCACTGTTCGAAATTTGAGGCCTACAAGGGCCGGAACGTTGATAGCAAAGTCCTCCGTAAGGCAATTTTATACGTGGTCTGAATCGGCCGATAAAAAAAAGCTGATGGATCGTGCTATTCAACGATTTATTATGCGATTAAGCTTACCTGATAGTCTGTCGATTAGGCTGATCGATTGTAGAGAGAATAATAACGATACGATGCTTGATAAGTTTAATAGTCAGAAACGCGCATATAAAGTTTCTCAATTATACAATACCTTGAAAGCTAGTAACAACGCAGATCCCATTAAAATCTTGCAATTGTACCATGGGCAAAGTGATAGTGATAATTCAGAGTCTATATGCAATACAGGATTTCATCATAGCTGTTATGGTAACAAAGGTGTCGGAGTGTATTTGGCAAATCATTCGCGATATGCATGGAATTGGGCTGGAACACGCAACCCAGTAATTGTATGTGACGTTATTGCCGATGATAGGCGCGTTTCAAGATTTAGATCTGAGATCTACTCTCCTACATGGAACTCGGAATATGTAGTGAATGATCCCGTATTAGTGTATCCTAGGTATATCTTAAGATACGAAATTGATGGATCAATGCCTCGTGAAATACCAGGTCAAATTGGATATGTGGAGCATGGAAAATTTGGTTGTGTGCCGTGTGATTCTAAAGTTTTTGCTAGCTGGAAGGGTTCTAGGTGTGATTGTAAATTAGTCCCGATGGTAGATCCTCAGGACGTTGTAGAAGAGGATTAGGGTCAGGCATAACCCCAAACAAACAATGCTTATTTTATGGCTTTTGTGTGCAAAGAATGCCCATAAAGGTAACTTCATCCCAACCTTCAATTGGAGTAGTTCCGTCGGCTAGGTAAGTTGTTGCATTCCAGAATGCAGCAAACTCCTCACCATATGTTTGGGATGCTTCTTGAACTGCATGTAAGTAGCCTAGCACAGGATAGAATTCGGTACTTGTGTATGAAGTGTTATTGCGAAGTTCATTGACTGCAACAAATGTATAGGCAACACGGATTTCAATTTCAGGATTCTGATTCATTACCTCATCCCATGAAGCTACAAGAATTGGAACAAGATCATAGCCAGTTTCACGTGAAACAAGTTTAGTTAAATCTTCAGCATCGACTTCCAAAATAACCCCATTGGCCATGTATCCAATATTCAGGGTTTGGGCAATATTTAGCATTGCTCTTTCTTTGCGATTTTGTTCTGTTCCCCAACGAGAGGGATCAGTCACTTTATAGTTGAAAAGACGTTTTACACCGAATGCAATGGCGGGCTCCATGGATTCTATTGCTTCAGGCTTCATGGATCGAGCAGCAGAGACTTTATTCATTAAGCTTCCATAACCAAATAAAAGCACTTTGCCTGATGGAAAATGGTCCACAATTTTTTGATGGTCAGCGTTAGGATACTGTAAAAAAGGAAAGGTGATGAGTTCTGGAAGTGTTGCACCAACTTTCTGTAAAAGAACTTTTTCATAGGCTTTGTCCCAATAAGTGGGACTCTCTGCATTTGTTGCAAACACTCCGCCAAATAGAAAACAAAAAGAAATAGTCATTAATAATAATTTTTTCATAATCAATCCTTATTATTTTTATCTTAAAAAGATTATAAACTATTACTAATTATTTTTCAATTAATTTATTTTAATTTAGGTTATTTGTACGCCTGCTTGGAAGATGATGACCCTCATGTTTTTTTGCTCGTGTGCTCCAGGAAAGAGGCATGACCCCTTATTTCTGTCGATCGATCAGATCTTTAATTTTTTCACATTCAGGAGCAATCTGTTGATAAAGAGTTTTAATTTCTAAAAGTTGTTCTTTGTGAACAGCAATGCACATTCTCTTAAAAATGTTAGAAAGATTGGCAAATCCCAACGTTGCACTTGATCCAAAACATTTATGTGCGATCAATTCAATATCTTTCATCGATTTTTGATCTATACTCGCGCTCAATTTCTCGACATTTTCGATTAAGTGATTGTAGTAATTTTGTATTAATTTATGAAAATCTTTTTCACTGCCTACCAATTGACGAAATAGGTCTAAATTCATAAACTCATCGACTGAATTGTCTCGAGAAGTTTTATTTGACTCGATTGAAGGGATGTATTTTCTTAAAACTACTTTCAGATCAGGAATTGTAATCGGTTTCCCAATAAAGTCATTCATTCCTGCAGCATAACATTTGTCGCGATCACTTGGCAAAGCATAAGCTGTCATGGCAATAATAGGAACATCCCTACTCTCTTCCTCTAGCTGGCGAATTTTTTGCGTTGTCTCGAATCCATCCATTTGAGGCAGCTGACAGTCCATCAAGACCAAATCAAAATGATGTTGCTTAACAAAATTGATTGATTCAATCCCATTGGATGCAATTTTGATATTGGATCCTAGTACTCCTAATTGAATCAATTGCAAAGAAATGACCTTTTGGTTAATAGGATTATCTTCTACAACGAGGATTTTAACTCCTTCAAAGGACTCTTGAGACGGTGTCTCTTCTGCAATTGGCATCTCCATCTGCTGATGCACCTGGGATTGACTCTGCTTCTCACAAGGAATTTCGAACCAAAATGTTGACCCCACATTAACAGTGCTTTCAACAGAAATAATTCCCCCCATCATTTCCACCAGTTTTTTAGAAATAGCCAACCCCAGACCTGCTCCACAATATTGATGTTGCATGAGCGTATCAATTTGAGAAAACGATTGGAAAAGATTGAGAAATTCATTTTCAGCTATACCAATCCCAGTATCCTTAACAGCGAATCGAATGACAACCTGAGAGTCATTTTCCTTTATTTTGGTCACTAGAATTTTCACATTACCTTGATTGGTAAATTTGATGGCATTGTTGACCAAATTAATTAATACTTGTTTGATACGCGTTTCGTAATGATTGAGATAGATGGGCACATCTTCATTAATGTGCCATTGCAATTTGATTTTTTTTATTTCTGCCATGGACAAAGACAAGCTTCCTACTTCTTCCACAAGGGACTGGAGATTAAAATCCTTCTTGTGAATTATCAGTTTATTTGCTTCAATCATGGAGAAATCGAGAATGTCACTTAGAAGCTTTAAAAGCAGAGAGGAACTCGAGGAGACGATTTTAACGTATTCCTCCTGTTCTAAAGAAAGCTTTGTTTTCTTTAATAAGTCAAGAGTACCAATAATGCCATACAAAGGGGTGCGAATTTCATGACTCATATTCGCTAAAAATGCAGACTTCACTCTCACTTTTTCCAAAGCAGCTTCTCGGGCCAATTCAGATTTAACACATCTATTTCTTGCAACTGCGTGGCAAAGCGATAACCCTAATATCCTTTTATCTAAATCATCTTTAACTAAGTAATCCTGAGCCCCCAATTGTACAGCTTCTATTGCAATGGATTCATCCTCTAATCCACTCAAAATGACAATAGGAATCTCAGCAGAATATTTACGCAATGTTGTAAAAGTTTCTAACCCATGGCTACCAGGCAATTCTAAATCTAACAGGACAATATCAATATTGTTTTTTAATAGAGCTATTCCTTCTTTCAGATCACTAGCATGTTGAACATGAAACTGAACGGATGTGAAATTTCCAAGATTAATGACAACTTGTCGAGCATCAGCCGGATTATCCTCGATAAGTAAGACATTAATTATTTCCATCTTCTTCCTTTTAAGGGATTTTTGCCACATCCAGCCAAAATTTTGTCAGTTCATCCATTGTTGACATGAATTGATCCCACTCACTTGGTTTACAAACAAAGCAATTTGCACAGAGATCATAGCTTTGTGTAATATCATTTTTATCCTGCGAACTTGTTAGGATTACAACGGGAATGTGTCGAAGATTTTCGTCATTTTTTATTTCTTTTAATATCTCCTTCCCATTTTTTCTTGGTAAGTTGAGATCAAGTAAAATAAGATGGGGGTGTTTTGGCATGCCATACTCATTGCGCTCCCTCAAATAGGATAAAGCAGACTCTCCATCTCCCATAGCATGTACGTGAATATTTCTGCCACTATTTTTAATCGCGATTTCCACTAACCGAACATCTGCTGGATTATCTTCAATCAATAAGAGCTCTACTTGATTACTCATAAAATGACACTCTTCTTAAACTACTCTCAATGGTCCTGTAGTAAATAATTAAATGTTTTTTTGGGAATGCTAAAGTGGAAAGCACTTCCCTCCCCAATTTGAGACTCCACCCATATCGTTCCATGATGAAGAAAAACAATTTTTTTACAAATAGCCAAACCAATGCCTGTACCAGGGAACTCATCAGATGGATGCAGCCGCTGAAAAATCGTAAATAATTTGGGGAGATATTGGGATTCAATTCCTATGCCATTGTCTTTAACTGTAAAAATATATTCGGTTTCCTTTTCTTCTACAAAAACTTCTATTTCAGTTTGAACATCTGTCCTACGAAATTTTATAGAATTCATGATTAGGTTCTGAAATAACCGCTTTAGCCTTATTCTCTTTCCTATTACTTTAGGAAGAATAGACGTTGTAATTTTTATCTTATTTTCCCTAATAGATAGAGATAAATCAGTAAGTACCTCTTCTAAAATCTCATTGCAGTCGACATCCTCCATTGATAAATCCTGTCCAACCCTAGCAAATTCCAATAAATCATCAATTAAATGTCTCATCCTTGTTGCAGCGCTTACAATGAATCCCATGTACGCCTTGGTTTCCTCATCCAATCGTCCTGAACATTTTCTTTCAAGCAATTTTACAAAGCTTGAAATCGTCCGGAGAGGCTCTTGAAGATCGTGAGAAGCTACTTTTGTAAATTGTTCTAATTCTTTATTGGCGTTTTGCAAATTCTCAATAACCTGCTCCAACTTATTTTCAACTACTTTTCTTCTTGCAATTTCTGCTTCTAAATGAGCGTTTGACTGAATTAATTGTTCTCTTGATTGCACTAAATCAGAGGTTAGCATCTCATTTAGTTCTTCCAATTTTGGAAATTTAAGAACCCTTGGAATGTATGGAACCAATGCAAATACCGTCAACCAGGAAACCAGTGCAGTACATACTTTTATTAGCGCATCAAAACGATAAACAGGAAACCAGAAAATCATGGACTCAACCAAATGTCCCGTTCCACAAAATACTATAAAAAGTCCAAACAGAATTAAGATTTTCTGAAATGGAAGATTTTTTCTTTTCCAACAAAAATAAAGCAGGATGATGGGTATCGCTAAATATGCCCCAAAAATGGCTATATCAGAAAGGATATGAGTCCAGCCCAAGGCCTCTGTCCAGTGACCACAGTACCATCTAGGAGGCCAATAGGCAGTTGAGAACAAAAAATCTATTATTTCCATACCCATCTCAATTTAAGGTAAATGCCATCCTATTTTAAAAAAATATTTCTTAACAAGGAAAAAAATTCAGGAGGGAAAGGAAGGAATGGGGTCCCCTTACTTATAAAAGCACATTGGCGATAAACTCCTTGCAGTTAAAGATTAATTCTGTTAAATTAGTTGTATAACACAACTATTTAAGGTGAACATGAAGGGTATTTCGAGGGAATCAGTCAACGAATTGAGGCACAATGCCAGAAGTGTCGTAAGAGAGCTTGGCCTTCTTAATGATGCTTATTTTGAGATTGGGGTTACTTTAGCAGAACGTCATCTTTTGATTGAGTTGACTATGTGTCCATCCCCTACAATGGGCGAAATTGCTGAACGTTTACTGCTAGACAAATCAACGATAAGTCGTTTGATTTCTAAAGCTGTTAAAAAGGGCTATGTAGAGTGTGTCACCGATGAAAAAGATAAAAGAAAACGTTTTCTTCAGATTACTGAAAAAGGAAAACAAACGCTCAATGCCTTTGAGCCTATTGCTTTCAATCAAACAAAAGAAGCTCTTTTGACTCTAACCCATGATGAAATCGAAACAGTTCATAAAGGCATTGCACTCTATGCGAAGGGGCTTAAATGCTCAAGAACTCAGAATAAAACCGATACAAAACATTTGATACCGCAAAGGGATTTTAACTTAGAAACAGAAAACTTGGCTGAAATTTCGAATCGCCTTAGCCAAATGGGTTATACTTTAAACCTCTTTAATCAAAAAGACGAAGAGGCACTCTATGAGATATTTCGAGAAGTTGTTGATTCAGGCTCTCAATTTCCTTATGAATGCAGCTCGATCGAGGAATTTCACCGACAATTTTTTACGCCACAAGGGCATGTTTATGTATGCCATTCTTTAGATGGAAAAGTTATTGGCGGTTTTTATCTCAGAGCAAATTTTTCTGGTAGGTCAAGCCATATCGCCAATGCAGCCTATATGATTTGTAAAGCATATCGAGGCAAGGGATTGGGGTCTCTTCTAATTAAAGCTTCATTACATCTTGCTAAAGACCTCGGATTTCAGGCTATGCAATTCAATATGGTACTTAGTCAAAATACTCTTGCCGTCAGACTTTATGAAAGGCTTGGATTTAGTGTTGTCGGGATCATACCACAAGCAGTACGAAATCCATCTGGAAATTATCAAGATGGTTATGTGATGCATTGTAAATTAAACAAATTATAAAAAGGGGGATTTATGTCGGATGAAAAGGGAATCGTCTCAAAAGAAGAAACATTTGATAAGCTAGAAATTCGTTTGGGACGTGTTATTAGGGTTGAAGAAGAACCAACAGCACCTAGAAAAGCGTATAAAATGAAGGTTGATTTTGGAAAATTTGGAATTAAGACAAGCATTGGGAGGTTTACCCAACATGCTCCAGAAGAAATCCTCGATAAGTTGGTCTTGGGAATTTTAAATTTTGAACCGCGCCAAATTGGCGACACTATTTCAGAGGTGTTGATTTTAGGAGTTCAGTATCCCAAAGCTGATAGTGGTGAAGCCACATTCATTACCCCAGCTGCAAATGCCAAAATTGGCGGAAAACTATTTTAAATTTTATGAGGGAATAGAAAATGTTCAAAGGAATTGCACCCCATTCCTTTGCCTGGCTATATTCGCATTCCACATTGCTAAACTATATCCAGGTACGTAAACCGATAATCCCCCAATATGCAAGATATGCTGTAGATATCACCAGAGCTACAGTAATTATTGTCGAATATAGGCGAATAATGATGCGAACCTCGCCTTGTGGCGCGCGCCACAAGGCGAGAATACTAGCAACTGATGCAGCACCAAAAGCTATAGTTGCTAAAAACAAGGAAAAAGACCACGTAGTCAAGTTCCCTAAACGTGAGATGAAAACATCAACAGAAAGCATGCATATCACAACAATGCATAACAAGCTTAATACCGCAATCAGCGGCCACAACAGCATGCTAAATTCTTCAGGTCGACGAGGTTTGTTACTTAGGCATCGCAAAACCCAAAATGGCGCATAAACAAGGGTCCATATAAAAGACAATAAAACAAACCCAGTTAAGGTAATCTCTAGGAGTGCAAACCATGTGGGAATGCGCTTCATTGTAACATGTAGGGATGCTGTATTTCTCTGACCCACGCTAAGTTGAACGAATTGCCCTTCAGCATTTGGTGTAAGCAATTTGAGTGTCGGCACTGGGTCTTGAGATTCGTTCATTGGGACATAGAGAAACTCAGTATCATTGACAGGGAGAAATGTTGCATTTCTTTCACCAAGAGAATTGATGAAGAGTTTATTGCCTTCAAAGTGAATATAGGCCATCCCAATCAAACGTTCAAGAAAGAAAAATAATTCCGTACGGGGCGAGTTAGGTTCATACCAACCAGTATATCTATTGACTTTTCCAGAAAGAGAAACCACTGGAGGAAGAGATGGTTTTGGCAGCTGGCGTGTAATATATGCACGAATGATCGTATTGATTCTCTTAAGGGCCTCCCGATTCTCAGAGTTGAGACTATAAAAATAACCAATACCTTCCTTGGGCATATATGCCATGACAGTAAGGCCTCCTGGAACATTACCATCATGCCCATGATAGACAAAACCATCATGAATGGACCAGTAATTACCCAAACCATATCCCACATTCAAACCCCCTTTTGCTGCCCATGTACTAGAAGAGGCTTCTAATCGATTAAAGAAGGGAGCGGGTATCACTTGTGTGCCTTGCACATTGCCGGAATTAAGATAAAATAAAAGATAATTCGCCATGTCATTGGCGCTAGCATTGATAGAGCCAATGGAGCGATAAAGTAGATTCCAGTAAAGATGTGGTGTTTTGCCATCACTATGGTATAGTGTTGTGGCTAATTCAGAAACCGGTTGAAAATATGTCGCTGTCTTCATTCCAATAGGTTTGAAGAGGTTTTGTTCAACATACTCTTCAAACTTTTTCCCTGCGATCTTTTCCACGATATAAGCTGCAACAGCCGGTCCGGAATTACAATAAGCCATGCGCGTACCAGGGGACCAACGAGATATTCTCGAGCTGTGATCATAATCAAGCGCATCAAAAGAGGACATTGTCGAAGGATCTTTGGCAAACTCGCGCAGATGCATGTCGTCCCAGCCAGTAGTGTTTTCTAGAAGATGAACAATACGCACTGGATCGGTCGTTTCCCACTTATTCTCAAACCACACCTCTGGTGCTAGTTCTTGTAAAGGATCTTCAAGTGAGAGCTTGCCTTCATTGGCTAGCATGAGGACTGCGAGGGAAACGAATCCCTTAGATACCGACCCTATGCGGAATAGTGTTGATGCAGTTACTACCCGATCATTGGCTAAATCAGCTTTACCGAGACCAGCTATCCATTCTGGAGCGTCCCGATTTACAATTGCAATAGACATACCGGGTATATGCATATCCTTAAGCACATTTTCAAGTTGTGTTTGCAATTCTTCGATAGACTGAGCAGGCTCTTTATTTTCAGAAATGTTTTGGGCAGAGCATGAGATTCCTAGAAAAACTAAAATAACTATTGAAACCACAGATCTTATATATATCATATTAATAGTTATTCACTCATTGGGATCAGGCTTGCAATTCTGCCCTAAACTGTTTTATAGGAATTTGCACAAAGTGCAATCTTCTCATTTAAATTTCTTGTTGTACATAAAAAAATTGCGGAATTACAAGCCTGACCCCCTATTCCCTAAACAATTCACGGTAGATGGAAAAACACACTTTCCGTTATGATAGCAAGCAGTTAGCTGCTAATTAAAAATTATATTCTATGGAGATTAGTGATGAAAAAATATATTTTGCCCTTTTTTGTTTTTATAATAACTGGAACAGTCGCATGTACATCAGAAATTCAGGCCCATGAATTTGAAAATTCTACTCAAAAGACTTTAAACGCTGCCAAAACGGATGAAATACAACAAAACAACCACAGACGGTTTGCAGTTTTAAAAAACCTCAACCTACCCATTGGACAATATGCCATAATAGGTAGCGGTCCTCTTGGTATTCGAAATCTGAGGGAGATTGGCGACATCGATATCGTTGTAAGTCCCGAACTTCAAAAGATCCTCGCAATAAAATATGGTGTGATTGATAACGGTGAAGTAATAAAAATCGTTTTTTCTGAAGATGACATTGAAGCATTCTGGGAAGAATCATTTTATACACAAGAAAACAAAGATTGTGCACTAACTATATCCGAAATTATTGCTCAAGCTGAAATCATTGATGGCCTGCCATTTGAATCGCTTGAACATGTTCTTGTTCTCAAGCGTAGAATGAAAAGAGATAAAGACTTAAAAGATATTTTTCTAATAGAAGAATGGCAAAATACACACAAGCGCAATGCTCATTTATAAATGGCAAACTTAGAAAAATATACATATCCGAACAAATAAACTTTTTTACACATAAGAACATTGCAGAATTGCAGGCCTGACCCCAAAATCGTTGCAAAATCGTAGCTTTTATGCTACAATCAAATTATGAATGAAGATTTCCAAATAGACGTTTACGAAACCTCCACGGGAAAGCTTCCCTACTCGGAATGGGAAAATACTCTGTCAGCAAGAGACAGAGCTATTATCACGACTAGGTTGGTTCGCATACGGCAAGGGAACCTTGGCGATTGCAAGCCCATCAAAGGAACCCATGGGGTATATGAGTTCCGCATCGACTTTGGACCTGGGTATAGGATCTATTACGGCATGAAAGGGAAGAAAATCATCCTTTTACTATGCGGAGGCGATAAGGGAACTCAAAATAAAGATATTCTAAAAGCCAAAACTTTTTGGGAAGATTATTTGAAATCTCAAAGTAAGGAGTAATGTTATGAGCGGGTCAAGAAGTTATAAAGAATTACTACATAAACGTTTAAAATCTCCAGAAGAGGCTGCAGCTTATCTTAATGCAGCTCTAGAGGATGAAGACCCTGGAGTATTTTTAGTCGCTCTACGAGACATTGCAGAAGCAAATGGCGGGATGACCCACCTTGCTAGAGAAGCCCATCTTAATCGAGAAACTATGTATCGTACGCTCTCTAAAAGAGGAAATCCTACCCTAACCAATCTACGATGTCTATTAGGCACAGTTGGTCTAGAAATAGCCATTAACCCTTCTTCTCATAGGGTATAACCAATGGGATCAGACCTGCCCCCTTACACCTAGTACAGCGTTCGATAAATTCGCTTAAATAAAAGTTAAAATTTTATTTAAGCGAATTTATCGAACGCTGTACTAGGGAAAGGCTAAGTTACTTCCAAAGAGAAAATTTTCGAGTTAATTCGGATATTTTATTCCAATCACCGAATAGAACAATTCCATAATAAATTAGCTCTTCTTCTTTGGTTTGCTTGGTCCGTTCAATCTGCTCTACATAAGTACCTATTGTCATAGTATTCGTAAAATCAACGAATTTTATACCTGCTTCTAATGCAGCTTGTCGTAACCCTCTAATCTTATTTGAATTTGCTTTCAAAATCATAAAAGGCATCTCAGAGATGCTTGGGTGGCTACCACCATCTGCATCGATGTAGTTGGTTAATCGCAAAAGGTCTTTGCCAATTTCCGAACCAAATCCAATACACATGTGAGCCAAGGCATTCATAATAATGCCTGGCTCAATCTTCTCATTCATTACAGCCACTAGTTTGTTATCAAATAAAATTGTCATATCTGTAGGTCCTCCTTAAAATTATAAATTAAATGTTGAGCTTTGCATAGCTACAAGCTCATTTAGCTTCTTTCTATCTAATGCTTTTTCTCTAACAAATAGCACTACAAAACCACATATTCCCAAGCAAAGTGCTCCTGGAATTACTGCTAGACCATATATGAGAGCATCTGATGCGTTTGCTCCCCCCATGATATTTACAATACCTCCTATAATGGCATGAAATACATAGCCAAAGATCATAATGATCATATTTGCAACGGCTGTAGTTAATCCCGCAACCTCCACACGCACATATGTTGAAGCTTTGTAGATAGCCAAAATTTGATATGCACAACAAACACCGACTAGGATTAAGCTTAAAGAAAGAACACCTGATGCCAAATGTAAAAATAGCAAGAGAGAGAAACAGACTGCCATAGTTATCCCTGCTCCGATAATTGTAGCAAGATAACTACCAACTCTATCCGCAATTAGACTTAACACAGGGGCACCAAAGCACATACCGATATAAATCATCGATGGCATAGTAGCTGCTACTGTATTATCAAACCCATAGACCTGTTTAAAAAATACAGTTCCCCAAACATCAGCAAATCCTTCCAAAGTTCCCACCATTAAACCCGCAAAAACGCAAGACAAAATGACTTTGTTATTGCTCAATACTTCTTTAATATCAGAAACCACCGTCCCTTCTGGAAAGGCTTTCACATCGGGAATTACCCAATAGGTAGTCATTGCTAATAATAATCCAGTTGCTGCAAATAACTGAATAACCATTTGGTAACCAAAAGTCTCAAGCATATAACTTACAGGTCCTCCTCCATAAATCGCGCCAATTAATCCAATGGTTACAGAAAGGCTTAACATGCGAGGGAAGCGTGCCTCGCTAAAAGTCATACGAATGATCTTAAAAACACCTAAGATTGCTGCAGATGCACCTACTCCAATCAGAAATCTTCCTGCAATCGGATAAATCCAATAATCAGAGAATAAAAGAGGCAACATGCCTATGACAGTAAGAAGTATACATCCTGTCATAATTTTTTTTGGTCCATATCGATCCAGCATGATCCCTACGGGTAAATGCATGAGTGAATAGCCAATATAGTAGACTCCAGAGAATTGACCAAAAGTTGCTGCACTCATGTCAAACTGTTCCATAATATCGTTTAACATGATATTGGGCATGACCCTTAAAATGTATTGGTAGGCATAAAACACTGATGCGATTATCCATACCACCCACGCAATGGTGCGTGAGTCTGAGCGAGACGAATTCATAAATTGATCCTTTTTAAACATGATTTAATATTCAGGTCTTTTAGACCCTGATTAACAACAAAAAAAATGTAGAGAAATTAAATATGTTATTGTGCCTGCTGGCACAGAAGGAATAATGGAAGGCAAACGAGAGAATTAATGGAAACGACAACCTTTGCTGTAAAGCTAGGCTCTAAAAAGATTGAATGTGAATAACTTTTTTTCGTATCCATATTAGGCAGGATATCACATCACAACAAAAATCACAAGTCAGAAATTTTTTAAAATTTTATTATGTAGCGACAAAATAGAGAATTAAAACAGGGGCACAGAGGGGCTTCTGTGCGTCTATTCAATTTCGCCATAGGTTTTTGAGAATTTACCGACCTTGTTGCATAAATGAAACACTCTGCAATTCTTTCATTATAAACAATTTGAAACACAGAGGCACAGAGGACACAGAGAAAGAGAAACATTGGAGAATTGATTGTAGTATATGCCTAGGGAAATTTTATGTTTTTCTTTCTCCTCCGTGTTCTCTGTGCCTCTGTGCTTCAAATTGTTTATCACAATATTTGATTTATGCAACAAGACCGAATTTACCTGGACTACGACATTTCTATTTTGGCGCTTCATATCGTTTTGTTTTAATTGACATTTAAATATATTTTATTTATAATATGTAAAAAAATAGAATTATTTATTAATTAAATTGAGGAACAAATGAATCAACCATCAGTTAGCCTAACCCAGTTTGGAGTAAAAAATTTTGGCTCCTATGAGATGTTCCAGTGCCTACAAACTCCAGACGATTCTAATAGTCAAAGCAAAAGTTGTGCACTTCCATCCAAGCTGTTTACATCAACAAAATCAGATAAAATTCTCAGCACTCTTGTGACCGCCGTTTTTGATGGTCATGGAAACATTGGTAGATTAGCAGCAAGGGTTGCGTGTCACTCTCTGTCACTATTTCTTGATGATAACAAGAGCCGTTTGGGCGAATGGACGACTTCTGATTGGAATTTCATTTTTCCAAAATTCTTTGAAAAAATGCATCTCGATATTAAGGAAACTCTTATGCATATGCCAACAACGCGCGTAAAGCCAGATGGGAGCATAGTCCACCGTCACCCGTCTGGTTCCGAGTCTTATTATTTGGGAGGTACATCAGCGACTGTTTTTGTTCTAAGTGAAGACGAAAATGGTCTATTGAATTATGTGTGTGCTAATGTCGGAGATTCTACTTGTTCTCTAATTATCCCGGTAAACGGGGTAGGTGTTCCAATTATCCAAAACATAATGGGTGATCATAGTCCCTCCAGTATCAGTGAATATCAGCGTATGCGCATGTTCTACGACCTTCAAATATCCAAACGCCAACCTGTATCTCCATCAGGACTTCCACCCTTCCCTGCACAAAAAGCTCTGTCTCTTGTGCACAAAAATGAGCCTCAGGTTCCTTACAAATTTCCTAAACCAGACGATAAAGCTACAGATGTTACAGAAAAACCCTCCTTGCTTATTAGAGATAATAGATTCAGCCCCCCCCACTTTTATCCAGCTACGAGGGCTCTTGGTGATTTTGCCGGTAGAAAAATTGGAATTAGTTTTCAACCGACTGTTACACAAGGATATTTCAGCAAAAAAACAGAGTTTAGAATTGTTCTTTATAATCGCCAGGTACGTGAGTTTGATGACCCTAATGTTGGAATATCAGCAAGGTTGCTTGGGTGTCCCAAACTTCGAGTATTAGCTGAATGTGATAACTTTTTCTTAAAAATGAGCCGCCCTCAGTCTGCTGATCGTAATCAATTAGAAGACATGACGTTAGTTGCTTTAGTAGGTTCTCCGACACATCTTCGCCCCCCAAAACCAGGTTATAAATTGCATACAACTCTTAATGATCTTGGCCAACGGGGATTATCCTGGATACCGCCATCCTCCGAACCAGGCCCCTGTTTTCATGCGACTGCTAGTGGAGAATTGATAGAAGCGAAAATCCTGCTCGGGCCAGAAGAATTTACAGTAGAATCAGCGGTAGCAGCAATAGCAGCTACAGTTGCAGCTTTGCTTGCCACCCAACCTTCTAAATTCCCAGTTAACATGGATGATAACTATGCAGAAGGACCAGCAGCGGCTTCACCTGCCACCCAACCTTCTGAATTCCCAGTTAACATGGATGATGACTATGCGGAAGGACCAGCTGCAGCTTCTCCTGCCGCCCAACCCTCTAAGCCATCAGCTAGCATAGACGACAAAGATTAAAGGTCTTCTAAAAGGTACATTCCGGAGTTTGCTATAACGCAGGCTGAAGGCCTGCGTTATAGCAAACCTCGGAACATGTACGACCTAATCCCGTACATTAATTTTCCCGCTAAATCCAATCTTCTGGTAAACTGATGTTCTAATTAATTTTAGTTCAGCAATATAGAAATAGTATGAAGAAAATTTTTCTCACATTTTTTATTACATTCAGTATTTTTGCCTGTCATGCACAAATCACACAAGTAAACGATATGGAAGAAGTATTTAGTGCGTTTAGCAATGCGGACGCGAAAACATTAGCAATTTTTGATGTAGATATGGTTTTAGTTCAGCCGAGTGATCCAGCATTTCAAATGGCCAATATGAAGCGCTTTAGCACAATTTCTAAACGCATTATGAAAGAAATACCAGCAGATAAGCAAATGTTATTTTTAAGTTTAATGACTATTAGTTCCACCCCTGTATTGATTGATGAGAGGATTCCTAAATTTTTTGATCAGATCATTCAGAAGGGAATTCCAACAATAGCCCTGACAGCAAACCTTACAGGCAAACTTGGAATTATCCAAAAAATGGAGCAATGGCGAATAGATAGTTTGCGACAATTAGGAATCGATTTTTCTATGACCGCACCATGCCAAACACCCCTGGTGTTTGATGATTTGGCTCCTTATCGTGGCAATTATTCTACCTACCTCAACGGGGTGCTTTTTGTAAACGGTACGAGTGTTTCAAAAGGAGAGGCATTCCTATCATTTCTCGAAAAAACCGGCCTTTCTCCAAATAAGGTCATTTTCATCGATGATCGAGAAGAAAACTTGAAGAGCTTGGAAACAGCCATTCAAAAGCTTGATAAGTCGATTGATTACCACGGGCTGCACTATTTAGGAGCTCAAAAATACCCATCAAAAATGATTTCCGAAGAAGAGTTTGAATCCCGCTGGCAGAAGTTAGCCTCTCAGGCAATAGAACTTAATTGAAGTGATGGGTCAGACCTGACCCTCGTTCTGGCCGAATTCTCAGTCTCACGCATCCAACTGCTCGGCAATACATGGAACAGCTTATCCGTCAACGACTGCATCGCCCACGCCAAATCCCCTCTTGAATTGGCTTGATAAATATATATTGCTATATGTATAATTCAAGTTGAACAGGAGGTCAGTTGTGCATAGAAAATCAAAACCAGTAACCTTTACAATCCCTGAGCAGTTAAATCATGCTTTACATGCAAAAGTGGAACGTGGAAAGATGAGTCAATTCGTAACAGAAGCCTTGTGGGTAGCTCTGAAAAAGGATGAAGATGCTCTACTAGCAATATTTCTAGAGGCAGATAAGGATAAAGGAAATCAAGAGGTTAAAGATAGCTTTTCCAAAATAGAGGGAGAGGATTTCACGGGAATTGACGACTTCGACTTTACGAGCCACAATAAATGAAAAACAATAATCCGAAAAGAGGGGATGTATATTGGGTGCGTTTAGATCCTACTGATGGCAAAGAAATAAATAAGACTCGCCCCTGTCTTATTGTTTCCAGTGACATTGCAAATCAATCTGAATTGATTGTAGTTGCCCCTATTACAAGCAATGTGGAACGTGTTCTTCCAAGAATTGAGGTACAAGTCAAACTAAAAGATCGACTTGGAAAAGTCATTCCAAGACAAATTCGATCGATCGGCAAAACCAAGCGTCTTGGTGATAAAATCGGTTCGTTATCCGGGGAAGAGATGAAACTTGTTGATGATGCCATCCGACTTATTCTCAACGTTTAATCAAAAGAGACATGGAGAAAATTTTTAAATGAGCTCGATTTTTGAACAAATTTTAGAATTTTTTAGAAGTAGAGAGATTCCCTATCAACATATCCATCATCAACCCACCTACACATGCGAAGAGTCGGCCAAAGCAAGATCTGAATCGCTCAATATTGGAGCTAAAGCCCTGTTAATGAAAGCCGACGACACTTACTCCCTTTTTGTCTTGAGCGCTTCAAAAAAAACGGACTCAAAAAAGGTAAAAACATTTTTGCGTGCAAAATCCTTACGCTTTGCCAGCGCTGAAGAATTGCTAGAACTAACCTCACTTGTTCCGGGTTCTGTCCCTCCATTTGGCAAACCCATTCTTCCTTTTCAGCTTTATGTAGACCACTCTATTGAAGAATTAACTCAGGTTGCTTTCAATGCAGGGTCATTATCAGATTCACTGGTGATCAGCTGTAAAGACTACTTAAACTCATGTAAAGGCATTGTTTGCTCGTTTTCTAAATAATCAAAGAAGTAAATCATGAATCCTAGATTGAAGAAATTTTTATCGTATTACAAACCTTACTTAGGACTTTTCTATGCAGATATGGCGTGTGCAATTGTTATGTCGATCACTGTACTCGCTATCCCGTTGTGCGTTCGCTCTATCACTAAAAATCTAGAAGCAAATTCGCTTGATGCACTGGACCAAATCTACCTGATGGGAGGCGTTATGCTTGCCTTGGTAGCCATTCACGCCATCTGCCACGCCTTTGTTGATTACAAAGGTCATATGATGGGTGCCTTGATGGAAAGAGATATGCGTAATGAACTATTTGAGCATTATCAAAAACTCTCCTTCAAATTTTATGACGACCATCGAACAGGCCAGCTCATGACACGTATCTCAAACGATACCTTTGATCTTGCTGAACTCTATCATCATGGACCTGAAGATATTGTGATCGCTTCACTTAATTTTATTGGCGCGTTTATTATCCTATTGAATATCAATGTAAAGCTCGCCCTTATTGCCCTTCTCTTTCTACCGATCATGGGTTTATATGGATTTTACTTTAGCAGGAAAATGCATCATGCCCTAAGAAAAAGCCGAGATAGAATAGGAGATATTAACGCTCAAGTTGAAGATACCTTGGCAGGCATCAGAGTCGTAAAATCTTTCACAAATGAAGCGATAGAGAAAAAGAAATTCCACTATGAGAATAATCGCTTCCTTGAAAGCAGAAGAGATGGATACAAAAATGAAGCCTATTTCTACGATGGCTTAGTGACTCTTACACAGTTGATGACTGTTGCGGTTGTAATCTTTGGAGCTATCAGCATCGTTAAAGGGTCTTTAGACTTAGCAGATCTACTCACATTTTTACTCTACATCGTGATTTTGATTGAGCCGATACAGCGGCTAGGTAACTTCACTAGACTATACCAAGAGGGCATCACTGGTTTTAATCGATTTATGGAAGTATTGGAGGTCGAACCAGATATCAAAGATGCAGCTGAGGCAATTGAACTTACTGATGTTCAAGGAAGCATAGAATTTAAAAATGTGAGCTTTAAATATAGAGAAGGCTATGATCACGTTCTCAAAAACATCTCTCTGAACATAAAAATAGGGGAATATATTGCCTTAGTGGGTCATTCAGGGACTGGAAAAACAACCTTATGCTCCCTCCTTCCTCGATTTTATGAAGTGAATGCCGGAGAAATATTAATCGATAGCAAAAACATCAAAAACCTCAAATTGGCATCACTCAGAAAGCACATAGGACTTGTCCAACAAGATGTCTATCTATTTGCAGGAACAGTCTTAGATAATATTCGCTACGGCAATCTTGAGGCAACTGAAGACGAGATTATCATGGCAGCCAAAAAAGCGAACGCTCATGACTTCATCATGTCGCTACCCAATAGGTATGCCACAGACATCGGACAACGTGGTGTCAAGCTGTCAGGAGGTCAAAAACAACGCTTGAGTATTGCTCGAGTATTTTTGAAAAATCCGCCTATTATTATTTTTGATGAGGCAACTAGCTCACTGGATAATGAGAGCGAGAAAGCCGTTCAAGATGCCTTAGAAAAGTTAATTAAGAATCGTACCACTATCGTCATTGCCCACCGCCTTTCAACCATACGAAATGCGAAGAGAATCTTGGTCTTAACCGATAACGGAATCGAAGAGCAAGGAACACATAAGGAGCTTCTCGGGTTAAATGGCGTCTATGCAAACTTGTACAATATGCAATTAAGGATAGAGGATATTCACGAATGATAAGAGGTCAGAACAATGGCCACCTTTCATTTATTTCCAAATTCATGTAAAATATCAGCTTTATTCCAAATAGTAGGACAAATATATGATAAAGAATATTCTTTGCTTAGCAATTGGAGGCATTTTGTTGATAAATCAAGTAGAGGGGATAGAAGTGAAGCAATCTTCTATTGCAAAGTCATGCGTAATGGAAATTGCAATAGGATCTACTAACCCTGTTAAAATTCAAGCTGTGAAGAACGCTCTGAATGACGAAGATATTTGCGTAATCCCTTGTTCTGCATTATCGAAGGTACGCCCACAACCTCTTTCAAATGAAGAAACTCTGCAAGGGGCAATTAACCGTGCTAAGGACTGCCTAGAGAAAACAAAAGCAACATTCGCCATTGGCTTGGAAGCTGGCGTAGTTTTTATACAAGACCAGGTCTATCTTTGTCATTGGGGAGCCATAATGGATCGAAATGAAAATACCTATTTCACTAATGGTCCCCTTATTCTCCTCCCTTCAGGATATCGTAAAGCCTTAGAAGAAGGAAAAAATCTAGAAGACCTTATGCACCATTCAACAGGAATTGAAAGCTTAGGCTCAAAAGAGGGTGCTATAGGTGTATTTACACAAAACCGCCTAAATCGTGAACAGGTCCTGACACAAATTGTAAAAGCTCTAATCGGTCAATATCACTATTACCAACCCGAACTTAACTAAATGTTTCTTTGAGGATGCCGAATGATGAAAACTGTTAATATGAGAGAGAGAATTCGAGATTTAATTTCAGCAATCCGACCTTTGGATTACATTGAAAAGCAACATATCGATTTTGTTCTTAATTGGATCCAATCAGGAGTTGAAATTTTCCGTACTGAAAAGCCTGCGACTCCACCAATACATTTAGTCTCCTATTTCTTAATCTTTTCGCCAGAAGAGTCCAAGGTATTGTTGGTCGATCACAAAAAAGCGCAGCTATGGCTCCCTCCAGGTGGCCATGTAGAGCCAGGTGAAGATCCAAAAGAAACTGTCCTTAGAGAAGCCAAGGAGGAGTTAGGAATTGAAACCGATTTTCTTTTTGAAGAGCCTCTTTTTTTGACAGTCACCAACACTGTTGGAAATGTGGCTCAGCATATAGATGTTTCCTTGTGGTATGTGCTCAAGTTACACTCTGATGATCCGATCACCTATGATAAAGATGAGTTTCATCAGATTCGATGGTTTGGAATTGATCAAATCCCATTTGAAAAATCTGACCCTCATCTAAGACGCTTCATTGAAAAAATGATCTCTCAACTCAGATCCCACATAAACTGGAAGGCCTATGAATCTTCAGCAGTAAACTATGCTGAAAAAGTAGAAGGTCTACATCCGTATCGAGAAGCTAATCGATTTCTCTCAATGATTCCTGAAAATGGAAAGATTCTTGATATTGGCTGTGGATCTGGAAGAGATGCAAAAGTTTTTTCTGAAAGTGGATATAGAGTCACAGGAGTCGATTTCTCTTCTAAAATGATTGAAGTAGCTAAAGAAAAAGCGCCACAAGCCAACTTCTATGTCATGGATATGCGATCATTAAATTTCGATTCCATTTTTGATGGGGCCTGGGCCAATGCTTCTCTTCTACATCTATCAAAAAATGAATTTTCACAAGTCTTAGGAAAGATTTCTAAATCTTTAAAACCCAACGGACTATTTTTCATTAAGCTAAAGCAGGGGGCATCTGAAGGATTGGAATTAGATGCGCGCTACAGCAACATCAAAAAATTTTATTCCTATTATAATGAATATGAACTAAAAGAACTATTGTTAGAAGCCGGGTTTACAGTCTTAGATTTATTAGTCAGAGAGAATGAATCTACTTACCAAACACACCCCTATATTTATGCCTTTTGCAGGAAAAAGGAGGGTAGGACGGTGAAGGAAAATTAGAAATGAGGTCATGAATAGGAGTCAGACCGGACTCAGAATTATATAACAAAGGAGTGTGGATTATGGCAGCAGCTCTTCCAGGTTCTAGTGAAATTGTAATATGGTATGATTCTAAACTAGCCTTTAAAACATTGAGCGTTCAGGAGAATGGGTATTATCATACAGGAGCTGTGGACATCTGCGCAACTATTTTTTTAAGGATTCAAAATCAAGATAATCGCGCTCAATTTTATTTAAATTGCTATGAATTGGGCTTACGTGGCTGGAAATTATATTCTGCCTATCAAAACCATTGCAAAGGAGTTTTTGAAATTTTTTTTCGAAATGTTCAAAAATGCGATCAAGAAATGATGGAAGCTCTAAAAATTGAAGAGCAGGCAATGATAGAACCATAAAATACACCGCTCAATATTCTTTCACCTTGGCATTATTGCAAGAATATATGCACTAAATCTGCAAATTGCTTATATTCCTGAAATAGAAAAGCATGCCCCCCTTCGAGGAAAGCTGTCCAAGCAAATGGAATTTGATTTGCAATGATGACTGAATTTTTAGGCAAATCAATGATATCGGATCGTCCATCGGCTAATAAAACCAAATTCTTAATATCTTTGAGGGAATTAAAATTGTCATTGTTATCGCTCCAAAGAACTGTACGCGCACGATTTTGACGCATTAGAGTCTCTTTGCTTACAGTAAAATCATTTGGAATAGTTCCTGCAGCAACGGCTTCTTTTAGTCTAGCGAGGCAATTTTTGGCTGCTAACCTTCCTTTCTCATCATCTGTAAAAACTAAACCAATCTTTTCCATATCAGGTATATTTGGATTATTAAGCTTGCTTTCAACACTTGCAGCTGTTTTATCTTCGTACTTACCTCCTGGATTCGCACTACAAAGTACTGCTTTTTCCACCAAATTAGGGTGTCTAATCAGTAGTTGCTGTCCAATACGTGCCCCCATCGACCACGCGAGTATATTGACTTTTTCATAACCTAGCTTTTTAATTAGTCCAGCTACATCGTCAGCCATTTGGGGTATGGTTGTATTATTTTCTTTTGTATCTGTAGATAGTCCAACACCACGATTATCAAACAAGATAAGCTGATAATGCTTTGCAAGCTCTTCTAATAATGCTGGATCCCACAGACTCATACTAGAAATAAAACCGTTGATCATGAATAAGGGTTTGCCTTCTCCACGTACATAATAGGCCATTTTAATGTCACCCACATCGATCGTTTTGACTTCTGCTTTGAATTGGGCATGAATGGGTGAACAAATCCCCATACAAGCAAACAGGACTGAAATTAAGCTGTGCAACCATTTCATATTTTGAATCCTTCTGATAATATCCATAAAAAACATCTAACTTTTCAGATGGTTTACTATAACGCAGGCCTTCAGCCTGCCTGGATTTTTTGGATCTACCTAGGGCGTTGCCCTAGGCTATTATAAGCCAGAGCTTCGCTCTGAAAACAATGCAGCTCAGGACGAAGTCCTGGTTTATAATAACCTAGGGCAACGCCCTAGGTAGATCCAAAAAATCCAGGCAGGCTGAAGGCCTGCGTTATAGTAAACGACGAGAACGGTTACAAAAAACACTATTATCGTATTGACCATAATAGTATTATTACACTTTGAGTCAAGCAACAATAGTCTCTTTTTTCATAGGAAAGTTATGATAGCAACCAAATTCCAGTTCACATTTAAACCGATAAAAGTCAAAGATCGCTCTCTTGTCCACGAATGGCTGATACAACCTCATATTGCTGAATGGATTCATGGAATAGGTCTTCAAAACACCCTAAATGGTATGGAGCAGTTTTTCCAAGGGGAATCCAATACAACTTATTGGATTGGTTATGATAAAGACACCCCTTTTGCCTTTCTCATTACATCTCCTGAAGGAGATGATGCGACTACTTTAGATTTGTTCATCTGCGATTTAAATTATTTAGGAAAGGGAATTGCTGTACCAATGATTCGGGAGTTTTTAATCAGCCAATTTTCAAATGTAAAAAGGGTTCTGATAGATCCTGAAGCGACTAATAAACGCGCTATCCACGTATACCAAAAAGTGGGCTTTAAGATTATTGAGGAGTTTATTGCAAGGTGGCATCCAGTCCCTCATTACCAAATGGAGCTTTATATGAAAGACCTTTTGGGGGTTAAAACAAAACGCTTGGTTCTTAGGCCGTGGTATGAAGATGATTTTGAACCATTTGCTCAGATGAATTCAGATCCACGAGTCATGGAGTATTTTCCATCAATATTAAGCCGCCAGGAAAGCGATGCTCTTGCTCAGCGCATTTCAACCAAATTACAGGAACAAGGATGGGGATTGTGGGCGGTATCTGTACCAGAAGTTTCTAATTTCATAGGTTTTATTGGCTTATCTAGACCCTCATTTAGTGCTCATTTTACACCAGCCGTTGAGGTTGGCTGGCGTTTAGCTTATGATTTTTGGGGACAGGGGTACGCTACGGAAGGAGCTTTAGAGGCGCTTAAATACGGATTTGAAACTCTCAATCTTAACGAAATTGTTTCCATCACTGCAGTAAAAAACGATCGCTCAAGAGGGGTTATGAAAAAAATAGGAATGCATCATGATCCTGTAGATGATTTCGATCACCCGAAGGTTCCTGAGGGCCATCAATTAAGACACCATGTTTTATATCGTTTAAATCAAAACGAATGGATGAAACGATAATATGCCTAAAAAGAATATCGAAGTTGTCACATATGATCCACAATGGCCTAAAATGTTTGAATTGGAAGCAGAATTCATTAAACAAGCCTTAGGAAGCAATTGCATCGCTATTCATCACATTGGGTCTACATCTGTGCCTGGACTAAGTGCTAAACCAATCATTGATATCGTTTCTGTTGTAAAAAACATTCAAGAGGTTGACAACGCAACCAAAGCTATGGAAGGCTTAGGGTATGAAGCTAAAGGCGAATATGGAATTGCTTTCCGTCGTTTTTTCCAAAAAGGCAAGAACATTAGAACCCACAATGTACATGTTTATGAAGAAGGCGATTCCGAAATCGATCGATACTTAAAATTTCGTGATTGGATGCGTTCGCATGAAAGCGATGCCCAGGCATATGCAAACCTTAAAACAGAATTAGCGGCGAAATTTCCTCAAGACATTCTGCAGTACTGCAATGGAAAAGACGCTTTTGTGGCAAACATCGACCAAAAAGATGGTTTTGATGGCTGGCGTATGGTGAAAGCTCTGACAGATAGAGAATGGATTGCAGTACGCACATTAAGGCAGAAATATTTTTTCAAATCAAATACAGATCCTTATACTTGGACATTCGAGCACAAAGATCATGTTCATTTTGTCCTCTATAAAAATGCAGACATAGTAGGTTACACTCATCTGCAACTTTGGCCCGAAAATAGGGCTGCGCTGCGAATTATTGTAATAGAGGAAAATTATCGTAATCGCAGATTTGGAAGCCTGTTTCTGAAAAATTGTGAGCGCTGGCTATGCCATCAAGGCTTTAAAAAATTATTGATACAATCTTCGCCGGAAGCCTACAAGTTTTATCAAGATCACGGATATATAAAAATGCCATTCAATGATCCTGATGGTTATGAAACAGACTCACGAGATATTGAGGTAGGTAAATTGCTCAGCTGATAGAGATAAGGATTGATCGATGACAAAGATTTTGATTACAGGAGCCAATGGATTTGTAGGAAAGAGACTAATCGTTGATCTCTTAAATCAAGGTCATCAAATTTATGCTTTGTGCCGTATTAAAGGGGCAAAAATTTTTGCTGTGGACAGACCCAACCTTTACTACATTTGGGGAGATTTAAGAAATTCTGAAACATTAAAAAAGATTCCAGAGGATATTGAAGCTGCTTATTATCTTGTCCATTCAATGTCTGAAATCGTCGGCAAATTAGTGGATACTGAAATCGAAGTAGTCGAACAGTTTCTAAAGGGGATAAAAAACTCCCATATTAAGCAGATTATCTACTTAGGAGGGATCATTAATGATGAACAAAAATTATCTCCTCATCTCAAGTCTCGATTTTTAGTCGAAAAAGCTTTAAAGCAGAGCGGTATTCCTTACACTATTTTACGTGCAAGCATTATCATTGGGGCTGGAAGTGCATCTTTTGAGATCATTAGGGATTTGTGCGAAAAGCTACCTATAATGATCGCTCCTAAGTGGGTCAATACTCTATGTCAACCCATTGCTATTGGGGATGTCCTTTTTTATCTTTCTAGTGTGCTCCTCAATCAAAAATGCATTAATAAAACTTTTGACATTGGTGGCCCAGAAGCCTTTACATTTAAAGAGGTAATGCTTAGATACGCAAAATTCCGAAATCTTAAAAGATGGATAATAAATGTTCCTCTTCTAACTCCTCGCTTATCCAGCTATTGGTTAGTTTTCATTACATCGGTTCGTTATTCGCTTTGTTCTTATTTAGTAGAGAGCATGAGAGCAAGCACTGTTGTTCAATTGAATGGAATCCAAACAATCATTCCCCATTCTTGTTTAACATATACAGAAGCCCTTGGATTAGCCTTTCAAAAGATCTCACAAAATGAGGTGATTTCCAGTTGGATGGATTCATGGGAAATACTTGAAAATGACCCCAACATTGAAAATTATATCCAAGTTCCTGACGAAGGATGTTTAAAAGACCAAAGAAGAGTGTTGGTCAAAGATTCAAAAGCAGCCGCTATCGAACGGATTTGGCGCATTGGTGGAAGTACTGGTTACTATGCTTTGAATTGGGCTTGGCATTTGCGTGGTTTATTTGATCAAATGATTGGTGGGGTCGGCTTGAATAGGGGCAGACGACATCCTTCTGAAATCCAAGCGGGCGATTCTATCGATTTTTGGAGAGTGATCCTCGCTGATAAAGATAATGGTCATCTCATCCTTTATGCTGGAATGAAAGTCCCTGGAGAAGCTTGGCTTCAGTTTAAGTTTGAACAAAGAAATCACGAATTATTTCTTGTTCAGACAGCAACATTTAGGCCTAAAGGTATTTTAGGACGTCTCTATTGGTATACTCTTTTCCCTTTTCATTTCTTTATTTTTCAAAAAATGGCAAAGGCCTTAGCTGGTGAATCCAATAAACGTGAAAACTAATCGTTTTGGATAAAAGAAATCCAACAGAAACCAGTAAATACCTCGAGCATCTTTCGAGTTAATTCAGATAAAACATCAAGATATGAATGGTGCTTCTAAAAAATCGACGCCTGAATTTCGGCGGCAGCCATTTTGCTAATTCAATATAATATAGAAAAGCAAAAAAATGCAAAGCCTAGGAGGCCTAGAGTGATATCAGCCGAAAACAAAAGTGAATACTATCAAGCACTCATTGAAAAAAAGACAGAATATGAGGGCATTTTCTTTGTTGGAGTTAAAACCACCGGGGTGTTTTGTCGTCCGACGTGCCCTGCAAGGAAGCCAAAATTTGAGAATTGTGAATTCTTCAAGACAGCTCAGCAAGCTCTCTTAGCCTCATTTAGACCCTGTAAACGCTGCAGGCCTCTTTCTCATCCTAATCACGTCTCAGAACTCGTGCAAATTTTGGCTGAAGCAGTCGAAAATAATCCTGAAAAACGTTGGAAGGACAAAGATTTTCACGAATTATCTGTTGATGCTTCCACTGCACGCCGTCAGTTTAAGAAAAGATTTGGTATGACGTTTGTCGAATATGCACGTGCAAGACGCATGGGATTGGCTATGAAACAAATAAGAGCTGGTGACCTCGTAATCGAAGCCCAACTCTCAAGTGGTTATGAATCGGGTAGTGGCTTCAGAGATGCTTTTTCACGAATTATGGGAGCACCCCCATCGAAATTCGGAAATGATAAAGTTCTTAAAGCATCATGGCTCGATACGCTGCTTGGTCCAATGCTAGCAATTGCCGATGAACAAGCTCTTTATCTTCTAGAATTTGTAGACCGTCGCGGTTTAGAAAGAGAAGTTGAACGACTCCGACAAAAAACTAAGTCAGCGATTATCCCAGGTTGTACAAAGCCTATTAGGTCAATTGAAAATGAGCTCCATCAGTATTTTGAAGGAAAAATAAGAGAATTTAAAACACCCCTCCATCTTCTTGGATCTTTATTCCAAAAACAAGTTTGGGCAGAATTGAAAAAAATTCCTCCCGGAGAAACACGCTCTTATTCTGACATAGCCAGAGCCGTCGGCAAACCATCATCCTTTAGAGCTGTTGCTCAAGCAAATGGCGCAAACCAACTGGCACTTATTATACCTTGTCACCGTGTAATCAATGCGAATGGGGAATTAGGTGGATACGGTGGTGGTCTTGTCCGCAAGAAATGGCTACTCAATCATGAGAAGGATGAGATCTAACCCTAAACATCTAGAAAAAAATGTTATTTTTGATATAGACTTGTTTCAATTGTAAGTCTAATTCACCAACATAGGTAATAATTGTCATGAAAATTAAAAGTTTTAAAGCAAATAAACTCATTCGCGATCAAGTTCCTAACATCTTACGAGCTAGAGGAATCGTGGTGTATGAAAGAGTGATGGAAAAAGAGGAATTTATTCAAAAGCTCAAGGATAAATTGTTGGAGGAAGCGAAAGAGGTAGGACAGGCTCAAAATATTGAAGAATTGTTAGAGGAGTTAGCAGATGTCGTTGAAGTGATTCAAACATTATCTTCAGCTACAGGCCTTACCATGGAAGAAATTGAAAAAATGCGGATTAAGAAACGTCAGTTAAAGGGAGGGTTCGAAGAAAAAATATTCAACTCTCATATCGATATCAATGAAGATAATCCAGAGATTGCGTACTATCTAAATAAGCCAACTCAATATCCCCAGATAAATCATGAAACACATCAATCAGATTGTGTTCGGTTACTATGATAGCAAAGCAGCCTCTTTCAGACCAACGTATTATCGAGTGCTTAAATATTTATTATGACATTAAAGTCGCTGCACTGACTCCTCTCCTTTTAGGCGCGGATATGAATGCATCCGTATACAAAGCTCAAGCGAATGATCAGAGATCTTATTTCATAAAGCTTAAATTGGGCCATCAGCATGATATTGGTGTTGCTATACTTACCTTATTACATGAGGAGGGAATTCAACAGATTGTTCCCCCTCTCAAAAACACTCAGGGACAACCAACACAGCCTGTCGATGAATTTACTCTCATTGTTTACCCATTTATTGAAAGCCAGAACGGATTTAGCCAAATTCTAACGGATGATCAATGGTTTAATCTCGGCAAGGTATTGAAAAAAGTTCATGAATTTAAGATGCCACCGGCAACCCAAGACCACATAAGGCGAGAAACCTATTCATCCAAATGGCGAGATCTCGTCAAATCGCTTTATGGTCATATTGAAGCAAAACCTAGTGGAGATGAGGTGGCCAAGAAATTGCTTATGTTTATGAAAGAGCGTAAGGATGAAATTCATCGTCTGGTAGATACTGCTGAGCACCTCAGCCAGAAGATTCGTCAACAATCAGAAGAATTCGTGCTTTGCCATGCCGACATTCATGGTGGCAATGTGTTGATAGGTACCGATGGTTCTATTTACATTGTAGATTGGGATGACCCAATCATGGCCCCTAAAGAACGCGACCTCATGTTTATTGGAGGAGGTGTCGCTAATGTTTGGAATAATCTACATGAGGAAGAATTTTTTTATAAAGGCTATGGAGAGACTAGGATTAATAAGTCTATGCTAGCCTACTATAGACATGAACGAATTGTGCAAGATATCGCTGAGTATGCTCAGGCATTGCTTTTGACGACAGATGGAGGAGATGCCAGACTAGAAATGTATAAGCAGTTTATTGACATGTTTGAACGTCGAGGCGTGGTCGACATAGCATTCAAAACAGGTGATAGACTAGTACACTAATAGGAATAAATGATGCATGCAAAATTCTTTTTAAAAGCGGATACCTAACTGCAAACTGCCTGCTTGTGTCCAATAGTATCTGCCAACGGCAGCATCATACTGCAGAGAGACATTGACGCACCCGCCACAAGATTGATAGGCAAGAATCAGTCTTGGGACGAATAAGTTGCGCCGCACGTCCCACCCTGCGACATCGAAAGTGCAGGCAGAATCCACAAATTGTGCATGGTATGTTTTACCAGACAATTGAGTCTGATTCCGGTAAGCAAGCGTTAATTCCGGTGTGAAATACCCATTGTATACTGAACATGATTGATAAAACGTGATCCCCACTTCTCCCTGAAAAAACTGGGAATTATTATGCTTAACATCAAGGTCAAGACTACCAGCCCCTGTCTCTGCATACCCATTTTGATGAGTATAGACGTAATCAAGATCTATATAAGGCGTCATATTAAAATCACATGTACACAATTCCATGCTCGCTCCTATTCCCGCCAACCACTCAAACCCATTCTGATGATGGGTTGCCGTGCGATCAATCGTCGCAAAGTCTATATGCCGCACACCATCAAATCGATTAGATCCACCAAGAAGGGAAAAATCAAAATAGCAATTTTCACAGTTCAACGAACCGTAGACTCCTCCATAGTAGCTATTCATTTGGCCATGGCCTGTTCCTTGTCTCCAACGAAGGTCATCATGCGTATAACTAAAAGCAGCACCTAAAAGACCCGCGCCCACATTCCAATCTACTCCCAATGTGGCACCAAGTGTAGTGTCGTTATATCCCACTTGCTGTTGGGCACCATCCTGGTGAGTCCACTGTCCGATAACATCTCCCCAACCACTCACTCCACATTCGCAAGGATCGAACATCTCAGTCATGTGATCGCGATAACCGGTGCGCAATAAAACCGCATTATTGAGCTGCACCTGAGAAAATGCCGAAAACTGTGAGGGTTGCATCTGATTAAAGGCTCTTTGCAGCTCTTCAAGGCTCGTTAATGTAAACAAGGCATTTGAAATAACGGTCGCATCTGCTCCGCTCAAAGTGACAAAGCACGTCGCTACTGCTGCAGCATTCCCCGTCAAAGGTACGAATCCCAATGGCAATATTTGGAGAATAACTTCAGTTGGATCCAAGATAATGTTGAACAGACTGGGTTCGCTGAGAATCACCTGGTCAAAGTGTCCCGTCACTCCTTGAGCAGTGAGAATAGTATACGTTTCAGGTCCAGTATAGATGCCTGGTAAGACGACGATCTCTAACGTTCCATTCAAATCGGCGACTTGCGACACGACAATTTCATCACTTTCTCCTTCTGCATTGATCTCACATATATAAATATTCGATGCAGTGGGCGAAAAATTCCCAAGTACTGTGGTCACACCTATCGAATTCCCTGGAGAAATCGTTCCTGAACTGATCAAGTTGCCGCCAATTGTCCCATTTCCACTCAACGTGGCCCCTGCAGCGATAATCATACTGCTTACTACGCTACCATTGAGCGCCAATGCTCCTTGATTGACGAAAGTATTTCCTGTATAAGTTTCAGTATTATTTAGTGTAAGTTGGCCTGTTCCTATTTTGGTCAAGGATCCATTTATTCCACTGATAACCCCAGAAAAAATCCCAGGGCTTGCCTGATTAACTGTAAGTGATTTGCCAGTGGTAACAATATCTCCAGCACCGGAAAGAGTGTTAATCGTGGTCCCGCTAGTGGTCCCACTGATATCCAAAGTAGCTCCACCATCTACTGTTGTGGAAGCTGAATTTGCAATTGATCCAGATCCAATAAGGGCCAAAGTCCCCGCACTAATCGAAGTGGCCCCTGTATAAAGCCCCGCGGTGCTTAACGTGAATGAACCTGCACCTATCTTTGTAATAGAAGCATTATTCCCACTAATAATACCTGAAAGAGTGGCAGCATTGCTTGTTTCAACGTCAAATATGCCGACAGAGTTGTTTGACAGAAAAATGCTATTGGATATAGCAAGAGTGCCATTGAAAGCGAGAATGGTCTCGTCACTCATCAAGACAATTCCCGTACCTAGGGCCGTGTTATTTCCAAGAGTAAGTTGACCACTTTGGAGGTGAGTGCCTCCTATATATGTATTTGCACCATTCAAGACTAGGGTGCCAGGTCCTTGCATGTTGAGAACGGCACCTACACCACCACCAGCTGTCCATGTGGAACCTGAAGGAACAGACGCAATACTGTCGTCAGCAATAGTTCCCGATAAAGTAATAGTGTTGCCATCCCCAGGTGTAAATCGCATGATGACTCCTGACTTGATAAAGAGATCGGACCCCACGGCAGCCCCATCACCAGTGTTCGGTGTCACGCCATTACCTGTCGTCGAACAGATACCCTGCACAATTAGTGAACCTCCATTGCTGACAAAGATAGCTCCCCCAAACGCGGCTCCATCGCCGCCAACCAAGGAATTCGTCCCATCAGATGCCCCAACACCTCCGACGCCAATGATATCTCCACTGCCGCCACCGCCACCACCAAAGCCACCACCACCACCGGTACCCCCTGTGCCATCATAACCTCCACCGCCACCGCCGCCAGTGCCACCATGACCACCGGTGCCGACCCCGCCAGAGTAGCCAGCACCAGCACCGCCACCACCACCAAATCCCCCGGGACCACCGGTGCCGCCACCACCTCCATTAAAACCGCCGCCGCCGCCTCCCAAATAACCTCCAGTACCGCCACTGCCATTATAACCACCACCACCGCCGCCGCCCGTGCCACCAGCACCACCTACCGCGGTTACAAATCCAGATGCTATTCCACCACCACCGCCGCCAATGCCACCATTACCACCAGAAACGTCGCTTATACCATCGCCACCATTAAGTCCTCCACCGCCTGCCTCTGGCCCATTAGCTACACCACCATTTGTACCGCCACCATTTCCTCCAGTACCTGAAGTATTTCCTCCTCCTCCTCCTCCAAATACATAGCTACCGACAGTACCTCCCTGAAAGCCACCTCCATTCGCTCCATCTGCCCCTATAATGGCGCTACCACCTCCACCGCCGCCGGTGTCACTAGAAATATTACCGCCATTACCCACAGAACCGCCGCCACCAAGGCCGCCAACAGTATCGGTTCCACCGCTGCCGCTATAGCCGCCGCCTCCTCCGCCCCCTCTGCCGTTGTTACTACTCCCTCCCGAAGCCCCAAGGCCGCCGCCTCCTCCTATACCACTGCCGGAAAGGCCGCCGAGACCTGCACTAGCAGTATTGGTGTCGAAGGAGACATTGCTGACCGTCACCGTTGCTTGGTCGATGAAGATAGCTCCGGCTGCTCCCATGCCACCACCACCGCCGCCACTACCTCCGGCACCGCCTTGAGCAACGCCATTGGTAATCGTCAGATTTTGAAAGGTGACATCCCCTTGGCTGACGAAAAATGGACGATATAGACTGTTACCATCAATTATAGTTGGGGAACCTGAGCTGTTCCCGATAATAATCGTATCAGTATTGAATAAATTGATTGGAGGGAGGATAGCCCCTAGACTCACAGAAGATACAGTAAAGTTGATTTCATACGTGGTAGAGTCAATCTCTTGCGCCTGTGTGTTGAGAATTGAGTTAAGTACAAACCGCAGATCTCCTGAAGTACCTGACCCAGAACCACCTGAGCTAACGCTCGAATCTGTCCCTTGAGAAACCGTATATATCGTAGGCACACTGAAAACCATTGTGGACCAGTTTAGACACATAGCTAGACAGACAATCTCTTTCCAATATGACCGCATAAATTCCTCCAATAAATAGAATTATCTTTTTACAAAAATCAAGAATAATAACAAGCAAAAAGAACAAATTATATTGAAGTCACTCCAGATGACTGACCGATAAAACATTTTTTTTCACAAAAGAGAAGAATGGCGACGAAGGAATTGATTGCCATTGAAGAGCTGGAGGAAGAAGAGTTAGAAAAAATTAGAATGAAAAATTCTACCTCGTCATGTTATTATCTTGAAAGTTAGAATGATAATCAATTCGATATGATAGGTAGATTTTGTGGATACTGTAATCTTTAAATGGTTGGTGGTGATTATGTCCCTTGGAACTATACAGCAGCAAGTTATGGGAGAAGTCTTAAAAGAGGAACTCTTTGCCAAGCCTCTCCTGATTTCTGCCAAAATCAGTCCTGATGGAAGCACTATAGCCTATGTTGGAGCCGATGAAAAAGGCATATCCAATCTATTTATAAGCTCGAGAGACGGCTCTCCCGCAAGTCGCGAACAGATCTCATTTTATACTACACCTGAAATCATTCAATTCTTTTGGTCTGGTGATAGCAAGAGGGTTTTGCTATTGAAAGATGAAAATGGGACTGGGAAGCTAAATCTGCATGGTATCAATATTCATTCGAAAGATCATGTTGTTTACACAGAACAGTTTTCAAACATCACTGCTAAAGTCGTCCAAATCAGTTCTAAAAAGAACTGTGTTGTCATTGGACTAAACAATAGAAACCCTCAGTTTCATGACCTCTACCTTCTCGACTTGGATTCAGGTTATTTTGAATTATTTTTTCAAAATGATCGTTATGCAAAATTCTTGCTAAGCGATAATTTAGATCTTATTTTAAAAATGCATATCGATGACAAAGATGGTTCTTGGACCGTGTTTACTTCTAACGATGATGTTTTTATGAAGCTCAGTTCTTCTGAAGCTTTCCAAACCGAATTTCTTTCCTATGATGAAAAAAGCCAATCTGTATACCTGTTGGACAATCGTTTTTCAGATACAAATCAGCTGATAATTAAATCTCTATATATTCCAGGTAATGAAAAAGTGTTGGGAACTCAACCATATAGTGATGTCGACGAAGTTCTCTTCATTGGTGGAGAACCCAAGGCCTATGCTTCTTATTATGAAAAGAAGAAATGGCATATTATCGATACTTCTATCCAGGAAAACCTTACTTTTCTTGAAAACCACGTTGGCCCTAATTTTGATGTGATCAATACTAATAGTAAAGGGGACTTGTGGATCGTTTCAAATAGCATTCCTGACAGCGGAGAACGATTCTGGATTTACGACACTAATACACAAAGTATTTCCACTCTTCAAACCTCCAAATCAGAAATTGATGCCTTCTCAAAAATGTACTCCATGACTGTCAACGCTAGAGATGGACAAAAACTCATCTGTTATTACACCCTACCTAAGGAATTCGATAAAGGCGGGTATGTTGATAAAGCGATTCCGCTGGTGGTGGTTCCACACGGGGGACCTTTCAAAGTGCGAGACAAATTCCGCTTCAATTCTCATCACCAATGGTTAGCAAGTTGCGGCTATGCTGTACTAAGCGTAAATTTTCGTCTCTCATCTGGCTTTGGCAAGGCTTTTGTCAATGCCGGTAATGGGGAGTGGGGTGGGAAGGCGCATTTGGATGTCATTGATGCCATCGAAGCTTGTATTGCTCAAGGGATAACAGAAAAGGGAAAATTAGCTGTTTTGGGAGGTAGCTACGGAGGTTATGAATCTCTGGCATGCCTCACTCTTACTCCAGAATATTTCACCTGTTGCGTCGCTATTTGTGGTCCTTCAAATCTTAAGACCGTTTTGGATAATGTACCGAAGTTTTGGGAATTTACTTCCAAACCTCTTTCAGACAAAATGATGTTTTTTACCAAACAAGCATTTATTACCAGTATGGGTGGTAATCCAGACAACCCAAAAGGCATTCAATATTTACAGAAATGTTCTCCTTTAAATTACCTAGAGTCTATTAAAGCCCCTCTACTGCTCATACATGGGAAAAATGACCATATTGTTGGAGAAAATGAATCAGAGCAAATTTATAATTGCATGAAGAAAAATAATAAGGATGTAACGTACATTTTATTCCCTGATGAAGGACATCGTTTTGCCAAATTTGCCAATGAAATGATGTATCTAGATTATGCCGAGCACTTTCTTTCTGAGCACCTAGGAGGCAAATACAGGCCAGTTAGCGCAAGTATTTTATCAGGTTCGAGTGGTCAAGTTTCAAATTAATGATGTCTGAACAAATTAAACGGCTTGCGTTCTTCTTGTCACAGTAAGATCATAACCCAATGCGTGGACTAGCTTTAAAACTGTCCCGATTTCTGTTTGTCCCTTTCCTTGTAGAATAATAACTTTACAGTGTACTAGTCTTACCCAACACTACCATAATAAGTTAAATTTATGGACGAGCCCCACTCCAACGGAGTGATTATTGAAATCAGAGCCTCCCTGATGGAATTTGTATTCCAAAGTAACCTCTGTATTGCAGAAGATCGGATAGGCTAACCCGGCCATCAGCTGCCAAGCAAAGTGGTTCCACTTTTGGTTAAAAATAACACGGGAATTTGAGGAGTGCATTTGCTGGAAATCATAGCCTATGCCAGCTCCAATATAAGGACTTAAACATGGATATCTCACCAAAGATGAAGGTAAATCCCATAATAGGTTGGCCATACACGAGGAAGTTTGAAAATATCCCTGTCTGGAAGAACCTTCCCCAACGAAATTGATTTTGCTTATCGCATTTCTTCTAAAAGCATATTCAGCTTCCAAACGCACACCATAATGCCAAGAATAACCCAACGAGCCGGCAACAATATATCCTGTCTCATATGTGGACTTGTTTCCATCGATTGAGGTGTTTTGCAAAAAATTAGCACCACCCAATATCTTAGCGTAGAAATTCTCTGCATTAACACAGTAGTTGTCTTCATAGCAAAAGGGAACTTCAGAACACCATTCTTGAGCCTGTGCATCACCTGCCATAAAAAATAAAAGTGACATTAAAAAAAGCAGAATATTCTTTTTCATACTGATGATCTCATTGTTATTTTTCGCTCAAGACACGTTTCAGGATTTGGCTAGCTCGTAATCCAATCATCATGGCGGGTCCTGTAGTATTAATATCAGGGATCACCGGACAGATCGAATTGTCCGCTACAAAAACGTTCGTTGTGCCATAAACCCGTGTGTCACCATCCACAACACCACCAGCATTCAAAGGAGCCATTTTACAGTGCGATACAAAGTGGTGTATATCCAGTGAAAGATTACTATTATTTTTCACGTACTGTTCAACCACTGCATCATCATAGCCTGAAACAATAACTGCGAAGAGTGGGTCTGTTATAAGGGGTCTAAAATAAGGCGAGGGGAATGGATAGCTTATAGCTAGTGCATCTAGCAAGGCCTTAATATAGACTGAGACAGCACTCTTCATATTCTCCAGATCTATAGGATTTTGATAAAAGCCGTCGTCTGCTGCGGCGATCTGAAATGAATTATCGCTTTGGATTGTGACACTTCCCTCACTCACTGGATTCAAAAGATCAAATCCAACAACTACTAGCGCAGGTGTCTGTGTGGTAGCAGGAAAGAATTCAAACAAAATCTGTAACATTCGAGGATCGCTCTGACTTCCCCCCACTACAGGTAAGTAAACATTATTGATGGTAAATGCATACGGAGCTCCCGGTGGTACACCACTCAGCGAGGGATCGGCTAACATTGTAAAAAAAATGATCGGATGGTTTTGAAGATGTTTTCCTACATTCTCATTAATGAAGACAGGCTTGATCCCTGCATTCTTTAGCGCTTGTGCAGGACCAATACCCGAAAGCTGTAACAACTTGCTACTATTGATGCCACTCGATATCACAACGGCTTTCTTCGCTTTTGCTTGGAAGACTTTACCATCTTTTACATATCTGACTTTTTTGGCACGTCCATGCTTGTCGAATATGATTTTCACAGCAACTGAATCAAAGAGCATAAACAGTTTATGTCCATTTACCCCTTGACCCTCTGTAGTCATCACCGAGCTATTTAAAAATGCTGTCGCGCTACTCACTCGCTGGGTTCCAGTAGGATCAATAAACCACTGAGCACGAGGGTCTATGCAATTTTCCACACTCGGATCATTATAGTCCGTCACTGTTGGAATTCCAAGAAATGCTGACTCACATGCGGGCAATAGTACGTGGAATGTTGTCTCCGACATCGTAGGCGTCTGTAATATATTGACAGGACCGTTAACTCCTCGTGCTCCCGGTGTGATTATCGATCCTTGGTAGCTCTCAAGAGCCTGAAAGGTAGCCAGAATATTGTCTAGACTCCAATTGCTGCTACCTGAAATCGGTTCCCAATTCGAGTACATAGCATTCGACCCACGACCGTAGTATAATCCATTAATCGATGAGCCACCACCCAGCAGCATTCCTGTTGTCCAATCACTTGTTCGTCCATTGAGCCCAGCCATAGGTAAGGTTTGATTCCAGCCCGGCCAAAAATACTGCGCTTTCCCTGTTCCGGCTAATAGGAATGCTGGGAGACCGACTGCTTCAATTGCAGGATCATCTGTTAAATTTAGTCCACCCTCAATTCCCAATACTGAAAATTGACCATTCTCTGACAGTTGGTTCATCAATATGCCACCAGCTGCTCCAGCACCTATTACAATGATATCTGCTTCTAGTTCGTTTCCCGACATTTTGCATTGATAGGGAGGAGATTGATTGCCAAACAGGTTGACTGTAGTAGCGACTAATGCAAGAATAATAAATTTGATTTTCATAGTTGATTCCTCTGAAATGACTATCAATAACAAGTTTTTTGTTGTCAAGAAATTTTCATCAGAATTTAGTAATTCCAAGGACTGATCCCAAGCACAAATCTATTGACCTGTTAGATCATCGCTGAACTCTAAATTGTCTAATAACTGAATTTCTCTGATTGAATAGTAATCCCATTGACCTGAGGAATCACATCGAGGAATATACTTAAAGTCAAAAAACGATTTACCAATAGCTTCATTCAGAAGCTTTAAAATTTTTAAAGTCCCTTCTACATACTGAGCATCTTTTCCTACAAAATTACGAACCAACATGCACTGAGGTAGGGGATTATTCAACCAAACTTCTTTTAATCCAACGTGAAAGGCTATATGAGCATTTTGATGCATCGGAAAATCAACCTGCGTATCTCCAATAGTAATAATTAAAGCCTTTGGAAAATGCTTAATTTTCTCTTCAATATGTTTCTTTGTTGTTAATCCCTTGTTAGTCTTACAGATTAATAAGTAATTGAAGCCCTCCTCAGCTCTTTTAACATAACCTGTCGCTATTTGCTTTTGTGATTGTGGTAAATTGGAAATCATGTGTTGAGGTTGATTTATTTCCTCCTTTAACCACTTTGAAGCTATTGAGGCACCCCAAGGAGGATTTGAAGTTTGGGTTTCTATTAAAGCACCATTAGAAAGAAGCCGAAAATTGGGATCTAAATGTTCACGAATTACTTTAACAATTTTATAAAATTCTCCAGCAGTCACATTTGCTGAATGGTCGGAATGATTTTCTTCTAAAGAAGCTAATTCCATTTGGAGGTTACTTGCAATAGCCTTTTGCTCATGACTACCATAATGCAAAACTTCTTTCAAAAACGAATGAATAAGAAGCTTTCCTAATTCGTAAGAAATTTCGGGAGAATACTCATCGACCACTTTCATGGTGCCATCCGCTTTCATGCAGTGCCCACCTAATACACCGAAAATGGCAACTCTGTCTTCCAACAATTCTTTTTTAAATGAACATCCAAATACCTTGCTTAATGGAACATTTCCTCTTCTCCAGGGTTCTGTGGTGAGGTCATTTTCAATAGGAGTACCTGATATAAATGTAACATCTACGCCTTGATTTTCTAGCAAAGATTTGATTGCCTGGATAACACGAGGATCTGCCGTAGCCTCTAGTCCTTCTCTTATCACTCCATCGACATCAGAAATTAGGATGACCTGCTCTATGAGCTGTTCTTCTTCAAATTGTTTGGGGATAAAAATTTCGTGAGCATTCAAGGTTATGCTCAAAACCAGCATATATAGACATTGCAAAATAAAATACATATCAACCTACCCGAATTTTCTATTTTTCAAAAATGTGTTTCATTAGATGTAAGTCCTCAGAAATCCATGGCGAAATTGAAACACGGAGATACAGAGAAGCACAGAGGGCTTCGCCTTAATACTATTTTTTTTCTTTACCTTACAGAAATACTTAAAAAGCGGAGCCCTCTGTGCTTCTCTGTGCCTCAGTGTTTCAATTTTCTGTTTGCCATGGGTTTCTGAGGATATACACGCTCCCTTACCTTCATTTATCTTATCTTTTGGTGAATGAAAAATAGATTTTTTCATCATCTGATGAAACGACTAAGTTAAATGTCATTCCATAGAAGGGATTGAAGCCAACCTTTGTCGAAGCCACCACAATGCATTCAGTAACCATGGAATGGAGGATTGTATCTAATTCCAGATTGATGAGTTTTGTGGGCGTGAACCATGTGACAATTAACCCATTATCAACAGATATAAAATTGGATATATCGGTATAGATTCCATCATCATTTTGCATGCATAAAAAGGAGGCTGAACATGTTCCCGATTTATTATTAAACTCATTATAAAGAGGTGCTCTTCCTGCAAGATATGACGAAGCACTTGTCGAACTTGGATCCGTTGCATTAGATGTGGGGATTTGAATAAAACTTTCCACAAAATCGGAGACATAGAGATAGTAGTTTAAGGTCAGTTTTTGTTTTGACCCAAGTACTTTATGGGCACATTGTTGTATGCCTTCTTCAGTAAAATCCTCCCCATAGAGCGACTGAGGACATGAAGAATAGATAAAACCAATACATAACAATAAAAACAGTCTTACATAACTTTTTCCAATAGAACTGAATTGTCTCAGGGCATTTTCTTGCTTAATCAACATAATTGACTCCATGTAATAGATTGGTGATCTGTTCTTACTTTGACTTATGATACGATTTTTACAAGAAAAGTCAAGGATCGCATCTGATGTTGTACAACATCAGATGCGATCTTATTCTTATTTTTTGAAACTTTGCCATAATGCAAGATGGGCTCCAGTAGGATCTTGAATAACTGCAAAAAGACCCATATCGCCTGCCTTTTGAACAGGTTTTACAACTTTAGCACCATTTTGAACTGCTTTTTCTAAAGATTTTTCCACATCTTCTACCAGAATATAAGCTAACCAGTGAGGAGGGATGTGGGCTTGTTGAGCAGCAGGAATTGACCAGATACCGCCAAACTCTTTATTGTCTTTCTTGATGATCGTATAGGTCATATCACCCATATTCTTATCGACAAATTCCCAACCAAATACTTTACTATAAAAATCTTTGGCTCCCTGAACATTTGTTGTTGCTAACTCGTTCCAAACAAATTCCCCTACTTGAGGTGCATCAGTTTTTTCTGCTGCGTATAAATTCAAAGCCGCTGCTAAAGCCGCAATAATGAAATACTTTTTCATATACAAATTCTCCTTGTTAATAATTCTCTGCAAATCAATTTAAAACTGCTGGTCCTACCGGATCTTCATCCTCCATCTCTCCTTCAATAACAACAACATCCCTTTCCAAGCGTTGACCCCTTTGCAGATATTGGACCAAAAGTTCAGTGCTCTTGTGTATTAACATCTGTGCAATCGGTATCGCAACAACAACACGAAGTGAAATATCTGAATCAAGTAAGTGAGTAGCATAGAGTCCACCTCCTATAGCCAAAAGCTCTACCTCTGCCTGATTTCTTACATTAAGCGCATGAGCAAAAACCCTCAGCGCAAGATTAGTCATCGAGTAAACTATTGCAACTTTTGGGGCACAAAATCCCGTCAAATGAGCAATAACTCCATAGTTTATAGTTTCAATAAACGCATCTTTCAAAAATATTCCTGGCATAAAAAAACCTATTTTAAAATGATTTTTGATCAATAATTGATGAGGTTATGAAACTTTCAGATATACCGTCAATAAAATTATCAGTGCAAATGCAAGACAAGGTTCAATTTATTTTATCTTTCCAATCTTGTTCATCCTGATTTTTTTTGCCTTATAGATACTTATAAGTCGTTATACTACCCTCCGAGCTTGATGACGTGGGATGTTCCGATCACCTGACCACTCGCGTTTAAAGCTTGTACTTGGAAATAGGGCCCTGCTACACCGACTGGGATCGCTGTTTCAAATCCAGATCGAACTGCAGAGGCTACCGGGGTGAGTTTTTTCGATTTCTTTCCTGCCAGAACCTGCCACTGAGTTGTCTCAGTTGAACCATTCCATGAAGCATATACCGTTACCTGTCCATTGGTGGAGATCAATCCAATACTGGGCGGATAAAATGGAGTACCAACCCAATCATTTCGATAGGCCCGATATGAATAATTGGTGTCGGGAAATTGAGCATCATAAAGCAAATTCAAAGCTGGGTCAGTTTCGGTATTTCCTGCTCCATTATATTCAGAGTAGTATTGCTGTTGTCCCCAACCCACAAATTTATTCCCATTGGAAAGACTTTGCAAGTTACCTTGTGAGCCTGATATAATATTGGGATCATGGTAATAGGAAAGGTACAAATTGGCAATCATATTGACTAAATCAAGCTGAAGAATCAATCCATGAGAGGGTGGTCCCGGTGCAGATTCATCGTCTGAGTTGTCATCAAACATGCTGACGTAATTATTGGGTAGAAAGCGCGCGTCATGCTGCCAAGAAAATGAGGCTCCACTTCCGATTGTGAAACTCGATTGCTTACCACCTAGCTGCCAAATAATATTGCCAGTAGGTTTGTTAATCCGATAAATTGTCCACATACTGCGACTCGATACGATAATGTCATCGACACTATCCGTCAAACCTATCGAATTCAAATGATAGACATCCCATATATTACTGCTAGTAACTGCATCAGATGCAGGTTCATAAGAATCAGAGAGTGGTATGTGATCCAGTGCATTCCAAAAGAAAAGAAGCTTATTCGTAGCGAGATCAATCTCTTGAATTGCAAAATCTTGCACATACCCATCTTGAGGTCCACCATAGGGGGTTAAATCCATTGGCACTGTTTTAGTAGAAAGAAGTAACGCGGTATTCCTAGGAGTAATAAGAAATTCATGAATATCGGAGATAAATCCTTTTTGTGCCGATACCGTTTGGATGACTGCGTAGGTATTATCGAGGATGTAGTAACAAGATCCTGGCTCTGAAGATCCTGCTGGGGCATTAGTATAAGTAGGTGGAGAGGCAAGAGTTCCTTGCCAAAATGTAAGGACTGGACTACCATTATAGGTTTGTGTTCGGAAATCGGTATTCATCAAATTTGGACTGCTCAAAGGGCGGAACCAGATGGGATTCCCATTATTATCCACTATTAATGATCCAGGTTGACCATACATGGCATCGGATGAGAAGCCATAAGGCGCTAAAAAGACCCAACCCAATGATGTTCCTGGATTAAATACATTTACAGTCACTTTCATAGGATGTAAGTTGGGTTCGCTGACGAAGCTCCATACTTCTGGTGAATAGAGGATAGGATCTGGGGTTGTGTGACCTGTATTGGAAGGATAGGGAATCGATCCACATCCTGCAGTAGTGCAGGGTGTAGTAAGCCCCACCGATAAGAGCACCTCTTTTTGTTCACACACAAAATCGCCATAGAATTCTTCATACCAGGAGGATGAGAGAGGGGTGCATGCACCAAGGAAGACAAAACAATAAAGATAGAACAGTGAGTTTAACCCACATGTATAGATGGATTTAAAATGCATGAAATTCTCCTGGACGAATTTATGAACCACTTTTATAGTGTAAATTAATATTGATATTATAGAGGTGGAAAATGAGTCAATGCAATTTTTTAGACAGCAGAATGTTAAAACTCTTAAGTGTAATCGGACTGCTCCTAATGGGAACGATTCAAGCCGAAGATGAAATGCATCTGTGCAGTCCATGTGATGTTTCATCCTTTCAGATTGGTGGAAATTACACCTATGTGAATATGCAAGTCGCTGGGCAACCATCCTTTCATGGAAATTTAGGAGGGGTGCAAGCTAGCTATGAATACCAACCGTGGAACAGTATTTATGGTGGGATAAGAGTAGCTTGGAAGCAAGGTAAAACTGAAAACTCCTCTGCCAATCGCAATCTTACCTATGTCGATGCACAGGAAAGATTGGGTTATACATTCGCTTCCTATTGCAACGACTGGACACTGACTCTTTTCTCGGGATTCGGCTATCGTTATCTTCATCATAATCTTACAGTGCCTGGAGAGTCGTCAGTCAAATTTGATTACAACGAGTTTTACGTTCCAGTCGGATTTGTATCGCAGTACTATTTCTGTTCTTGCTATGCCGCCGGACTTAATTTTACTTGGATGCCCCAAGTGTATCCAACAGTTGAGATTAGCCCACTGGAAGGCGCTCGTTGGATCATCAAAAACACCTATGGCAATGTGCTTATTGAATTGCCTTTGACTTACTTCTTTACAGAAGACAAATGTTATTCTATTGTGTTGAAACCATTCTACGAACGCTGGGAAGATGGTCGATCAACCGCCAAAACCTCAAGTGGAGAGGAGCTCGGTCTTCCCAAGAACTCCTACAACTTTTGGGGAGCGGAACTCAACATCGCCTTTGCATTCTAATAACATTTCAAAACAGAACAATAGAAAATTTCATGAAAGTAGAGAGAAGCATTCAAAATATCCTTCTTAATCATCAACAACTCCTTAAATTGATCCAACCTGTTTTTCCCGATTGTCACGAACTGACTGATTTCAAGATCCTTCCTGGAGGCGCTCTTAACACGACCTACAAATTTCAAATAGGTTATGAAACATTTGTGCTGCGTCTTTATGTGCGAAATCGCGCCCATTGCAAAACTGAAAAAGCCATTCATCAACTCATTGATAAAAGTGTTTCGACTCCTAAATTGATCTATGCTGATGAATCTCATGAACCATGGGCCTATTCCATTTTTGAATTCGTTCAAGGAGACCATATTTCCGAGGTTTCAAAATATAATAAAAACGCCCTTTGCTATGAATTAGGACGTGTGCTTGCTTCAATTCATGCATATAAATTTTCTCATGCCGGACTATTTGGTGATGGTATTTCAATCGGTCACCCATTTAAAACAGGATCAAGCCCCTATTTTGAAGAGGCTTTTTCAATCCTATCCAAAGGAGCCCATGTAAAATCCCGACTAGGAAATAAACTTACCGAGGCCGCTCTAGCTTTCATGCAAGAAAACAAAGATTTTTTTCCTGTCGTCAAAGATAACATATGCCTCACTCACTCCGATTTTAAACCAGTCAATTTGCTTTTCAATGCCGATAAGGTATTTGTTTTGGATTGGGAATTTGCGCATGCAGGTATCGGCCTACTCGATTTTTCAATTTTACTGCGTCACCGTGAACAATTCCCTTTCGATGTTGATTCCCTTGTCAAAGGGTATACCGATTTTGGTGGCTATCTGGAAAAAAATTGGTTTCGTTCTGCCTTAATCACCGATTTTGTAAATATGATCCAACTTCTTGAATCACCTGCTGAAAGACCCAATCTTTTCCATCAATTGAGAAGTACTATTGAAAATACGATGAATCAATGGGCTTTAGGAATTGAAACGATTTAGACTGCTTTTCAAGTCTAATTCTGATATGCTACATTTCCAAAAAAGGACGAGTGTTGTTCAAAACAATAAAATTTAAGGAGTGGGCATGACTCATATTATCGAACATCAAAAGCAGAAGTTTTTTATTGGACTAGAATTGAGGACCAATAATGAAGAATGCTCTTTGGCTATGCCAGCACACAAAGATCGATTCTTCAAAGAAAACATTCTTTCAATAATTCCAAACAAAATCAACGGGAATGTCATCGCTCTTTATACCGATTATGAAGGAGATTATACAAAGCCCTATTCATGGATTCTTGGATGCGAAGTTTCTAGCCTAGATCAAATCCCAGAAGAGCTTGCAGGTAAAATAATCCGACCTTCAACGTATGCTGTTTTCACAACTCAAGGGGAATTTCCACAGGGACTCATTGCTGCTTGGCAAAATATATGGAAATCAGATTTACAACGAGCTTACACGAGCGATTTTGAAGTGTATCGCAGCGATTTCGATCCTCAACGAAATCCAGAAGTCAAAATTTACATTGCTATTAAGTAGGTTTCTGAATTTATTAAAAGGAAAAATTCATGAGTAGCGTTGGACCTCGTATGGGTCAATTCTTGTATAATATACTTCCTCCTCCTCCGGATATTCCAGAAGAAGCTACAGAAGAGGATTGGAAGGATACAGATGATGTAGCAACTGCTTCTCCCTTTGGATCCGATCAACTAGAATGTACCAGTCATCGATTAAGTCAGAATTTCACTTTAGCCTATCGACCAGATACCTCTTCCAGTGATGATGAGGCCGTTATGCTTGAGAAATTTCAATCTCTTCCTCAGGAAGAAAAGAACCCTAAAGCAATTTATGATATTGGAATTAAATACTTTAGTGGTAGTAGGAACATCAAGCCAAATATTCCAGAAGCTATAAAATACCTTAAGGAAGCAGCTAAGGACCCCATAAATAAAAAACTTCTATATCTGTTTTTAGAGAACCAATTTAAGATAGTCGATCAAAGAGAAACTCCTGCTATGTTTGGAGCGCTTGATTTATTGAAATCTCTGATAGTTGAAGATCAAAAATTAGATCCGCAAGTACCTGCAATCATTTCTCAATCCCTTGATTTCATGACAAGAATGAATGCTGAAATAGATTGTCTTGGAAAGAGTATTCTAGGCAATGCCTTCCAAAGTGCAGATGAAGTGCAAATGCAAATAATTTATGATTTTTTAATCACCATTCTAGAAGGAAATTTCGATAACTCCATACTTATAGAGGCTCTTGACCTATTAAAAGAGGTAGATGGAAAAGAGTATTTTACACGATTGGACCAAGAGGGGAGAATTTCTCCACATGATCAATACCTGAGACTTGGATTCTGCTATTTGAGTGGAATTGGAACAGATCCACATTTTAATACGGCTAGACGGTACTTCACTGAAGTTATAGAAAATAAGGAGCATCGGAACGATATTTACTCTTTTGCATTAAGTATATTAAGAGGTGAAAGACAATTTAAAAAAACAATTCTAGAGGCATTGGAGTGTTTAAAAATCCTTGGATCAGCAATTCAAGTGAATGGGTATCTCTCTGCATTATACTTCTATGCGTGTGAAATTTTGGATAGAAGGCCCTATATTCATGATGAATACAATGCAAGCGACTTCGATGAACTTGAAAAAAGGTATCGTGAAGGAGCCCTTACCTATAAAGAAGATGCTCTTAGAGCATTGAAAGAGGCTTCCGATGGTGGTCATTTTAATTCCTCCTATCGATTGGCACGTTGGTACGAAAGTTGTGAGAACTATGACGAAGCAATCAAACTTTATACAGCCACTTCACCGCATATTAATTGTCTTTCTGAAATAGCTCTCTGTATGTTTCAAAAGAGCCGAGTCCAAGAAAACCGACAAAAAGCTTTGGATTTGATTATGACAGGGGTGAGTAGGCGCAATCTTGATTGCCTCTATCTTTTGGGAACCATCTATCTCAATGGAAACATGGCATATGGTAACCGAACATTTAAGACTTCTGATCTCACTGACTCATTTGAAAATGCAATGGTAAAAGATATCGATTTAGCAACCGCTTACTTCCACCTAGCATCGATTAAAGGAGGCAAACAAGCGCAAGATGCTTGCACTTCATACATCGACCTCGAAAGTGAAATATGTCAGCAAACTAAGTTTAATAAAGAATTGACATGGGGCATTTATATAGAGGCAAAGAAATTAGCTACGGACAATCTGAAGATGACGGATAAAGTGCATGATATTGATGCTATTTCAAAATTGAGATGTCATTGTGCTTACTATTTGCTTAAATCCGGAGAAGAGCACAGGAATAATGAGGTGAGTGAAAGTGCAGAAAGCTTATCTGAAATAACCTCAGCAGCGAAGGATCTTAAAACAACTACAGCATTGAGTTGGTTGAGCCAAGCCGATATGGATCCTGATGCGATGCATCTCTTGGGCATTATCTATTACTCTGGGGAACTTACCATTGGAAATACCACTATCCAGATTCCAAACATGCAGGCAGATCCAGACCTTGGAAAAGCATACCTCCAGTGTGCTATTGCACAAGGATGCGATAAAGCCTCAAAAGATTTATCTTATTATAGAGTTGATCAAGAATTTCCCAATTGTGAAGGTATTGGTAATGGCAATTTTGACAAAATTATTGCTCTATATAACAAAGCAATAAAATTTGGAAATATGAGTGCCCATGCTGATCTAGCTGAGTACCTATTTCGAATAAATCAAGATCCTCGGGTAGCTCAAATGGATGCTAGGGGGCATCTTCTTAAAGCCCTTCAGCTAACTCCTTTTCAGATTGATCCTAACCTTATGTATTCTCTAGGAATGCAATTCTGTGATGAAATATCTCCGCAAGTGGATCCAGAGGACGATCTGTCCGATGAAGTGAATATGCCTCGTGGTTCTTTATGCTTGTATTTGGCTGCTCAGGCAAATCATGAGAAGGCAATTGCTGAACTTATTGAAATTCACAAAGAGAAGCCCGGCTATATAGATATTGACACTCATGGCATTACTGAATTTTTTGGATATCTATGTCAATTTATCAATTCATGCGAATATGTAAACAAATCGAAAAAATTAGATACGTATCATTTGCTTTATCTCATATTGAAAGACCAACAAAGAGAACTATTAGAACGAGATAAGGGTTTATCAGGAGATCTAAAGGGACTTTTAGATGATGAGAAGGCTACATTAGAACAAAAAATTATTAGCTCCTTAACCATCCCTGCTGAGCTTAACCACCCTCAAGCTCAATATGAACTCGGAATGATTTATAAGCATAAAGCTCGAAAAGGGGAGAACGATCAGCTTATTCTAGCATTCCGCTATTTAGAAGCAGCAAAAGAGCAGAATTACCCAGGCGCAGAAAAAGAATGGACTTTTGTAAAAAATCTACTTAATTCACAGAGGATTGTAGAAGCATTCGTCGCTATAAAAGCTCGGGAATTAGAGGCTAATCTTAAACTTGATGCTTCTTCAGATGCCGCTGCCGCCACAATCAATTTTATAGTTGATCATAATTTGGCCGAGATTGATCGTCTCGCACAAAAACACCTTGCAAAATGCGATAAACGGAAAACTGTCACATTCCCAAAAGAGCTAGTAATAGGGCCTAGTCCCTCCCCCCAAGCTATCGTCGACGATGAACAAAAAGAATAATTTGGAGTGCGGTGACTTGTCACCGCTTTGTCTAGCTCGACTTGTCGAGCGTATAAGCAACTTAAAACGTGCCTTAATCAGGTATACTAATTACTACAATTTTTTATTTTCACATTCACAAATGTATTGTTTGCTGCGATATTATCTAAAATGATCGTGAAAGGGGCTGGATAACATCCTGTAAATAAGCATCCACACTCGGAACAAGGGTCGCAAGAAAGCGTCCTTTGATAATTACCTAGATTCAAAATAGGAATTTCATTGCAAATTGACTTGATATTGTCCCAAACAGAATCTATGAAATACCAAGAATCAAATCCCAATTGACATCTTTTTGCGGTACAATTCTTAATCAAAATATTAACAGCCGGAACAATGATTCTCGGATCTGGTGCCCAACCAAAACCTGTTCCATAACCCAAAGAAGCATCATGCAGTCCATTCTCATCAACCACTCTGACATTCTCAGCATAACAATCAAGGAATTGAACTCCATTACATTGTGCACAACTAAAACCCGTAGCCTGCTTATCTTGAGGATTAATCGCTGTAATATTTTTCACTGAGCACTTGATTACTTGTACTCCAGAAGCATAAACTTCAATCCCTGTTGCTTTAGCGCCTGTTTGTGCAGGACCAGCACCATCAACGACATTGTTTACTGTACAATTTTTTACGACAGCATTAGCACACTCAAAAACACTTATCCCGTGAGCATCATCACAGCAGCCTGTAACATTAGAAATCGTACAATTTTCTAAGAGAAGGTTGCTAGAAATAAATGGAATAAGTCCGATTGCCGTATGTCCCTCTGTGTTGAGATTATCGATGAATTGACTTTCCAGATTATTTATTGTACATGACTTTACTGTAGCAGTATCGCAGAGTAAATGACCGATTCCCGTGCAAGCCCCATCCCTATTGAGTAGATTCGTCACAAGACAATTTAAGATTTCTGAAGAAATTACTGCTGTCATCTGAATGGCTGCCATTGAACCGGTTGTGACATCCATATTCTTCACGGTACAATTGCTGACGCAAATCCCTGCAGAGGTATCTACCAATATCCCAACAGGGACTGTATAAGTTGCTGTGTTTACAAGATGTAATCCATCTATGGTGATATTATTGATCAAAATAAACGCGCAACCCTCGCATTTAACTCCTCCAAGAGTCATGTTTGCAACCGTCCCATTTTTAATGATCAGGTTGCTGGATAACGCAGCCTGAATTCCAACTGAGTTGAATGATTGATTGGTGCTTTTAAGTGTAAAATTCTGCATGTCGAGAGTGACACCTGCAGACAAAATCAAAATCGCAGGTCCATCGGCAGTTGGATTCCATGCAATGTTTTTTCCAAATACATATGTACCTGGGGAATCGATCACGATCCCATTTGTCGGAATCTCAGTGATCACATTTGCAGCGGATGCGTGAATTCCACTATTAAGAGCAAAACAAACTATGATTAAGACAAACCATTTGACAATGTACATGAGATCTCCAAATAAAAGTTATTTTGCTATTTTGTCCAGTTAAAAACTAAGCTACATACTATTTACCGCAATTTTTTATTTTCACATTCACAAATGTATTGTTTGCTGCAATATTATTTAAAATAACAGTGGCAGGAGCCGGATAACATCCTGCTTGCAAGCACCCACATTCAGAGCATGGATTGCAAGAAAGCGTCCTTTGGTAATTGCCTAGATTCAAAATGGGAATTACATTGCAGATTGACTTAATGTTCTGCCAGACAGAGTCTATAAAATACCAAGAATCAAATCCCACCTGACACCTTTTCGCTGTACAATTCTTAAAAAGAACATCAACAGCTGGGAAAATAAATTCGACTCTTGGGTCTGGTGCCCAACCAAACCCTGTCCCATATCCAAGAGAAGCACTTTGCCCCCCATTCTCATCATAAACTTGGACATTCTCAGCATAGCAATCGAGGAATTCAACTCCAATGCATTGTGCACAACTGAAACCCGTTGACTGCTTATCTTGAGGATTAATCGCTGTAATATCTTTCACCGAGCACTTGATCACCTGTACTCCAGAGGCATAAATTTCAATCCCTGTTGCCTTAGCACCAGATTGTGCAGCTCCAAGACCATCGACAACGTTAGTTACTGTACAATTTTTTACGACAGCATTGAGGCACTCAAAAACACTCATACCATGAGCGTCATCGCAACAACCTAGAATATTGGAAACAGTGCAATTTTCTATGAGAAGATTTGTAGAAATAACAGGAACAAGTCCAATCGTTGTATGCCCTTCTGTGTTGAGGTTATCGATGAATTGACTTTCAAGATTATTGATAGTACATGATTTTACTGATGCAACATCACAGAGTAAATAGCCAATTCCCGTGCAAGCACCATCTCTATTGAGTAGATCCGTCACAAGACAATTTGAGATCTCTGAAGAAATCGATGCTGTCACCTGAATGGCCGCCATCGACCCCGTTGTGACATCCATATTCTTCACTGTACAATTGTTGATGGAAATCCCTGCAGAGGTATCTACCAATATCCCAACAGGGACTGTATAGACTGCTGTGTTTACAAGATGTAATCCATCTATGGTGATATTATTGATCAAGATAAATGCGCAACCCTGGCATTTAACACCACCAAGAGTCATATTTGCAATCGTTCCATTTTTGATGATCAGGTTGTTGGATAGCGCTGCCTGAATCCCTACTGTATTGAATGATTGATTGGTGCTTTCAAGTGTAAAATTTTGCAGGTCGAGAGTGACACCTGCAGCTGAAATCAAAATTGCAGGTCCATCGGCAGTTGGATTCCATGCAATGCTTTTCCCAAATACATATGTACCTGGAGAATCAATTACGATCCCGTTTGTGGGAATTTCAGTGATGACATTTGCTGTAGACGCGTGAATTTCACTGTTAAGAGTAAAATAAACCAGAATTAAGACGAGCCATTTGACTGTATGCATGGGATCTCCAAATATAAAGTGACTTTGCTATTTAGTATATCGTAAAACAAAATTCAAACTATCAAATTAAATAATGTTTATCAATATTCTTTTTACACACAAGTAGTTAAGCACTGAGACTCAAATCAGAGTGTGAATTACTGATTGAAAATTATTCATGCACTTCATATACCTTTCATTTCTTAGCTTATTTGTTCATGGGGGATTTACATGAGAAAATTCATCTATATAACCTTGTTATTGATCAACAATATACTGACAGCCAATATATTTGGACCGGAAATTGAGAAATCGAGAGACATTTCCGGTATCCCAGAGGCAAATCCCTCTTCATTCTGGGATGCTAATACAGAATTGGAACAAGACTACATCATCATAGGAGCAGGCATTGTTGGACTTAGCACGGCGATTGAAGTAAAACTGCAACAGCCAGAAGCCAAGGTGCTTGTTCTAGAACGTGGCACACTCCCACTAGGAGCAAGCTCGAGGAACGCAGGCTTCGCATGTTTCGGTAGCTTTACAGAATTCTTAATGGACATTGACGAAATTGGCCCGACAGAAGCCATCAACCAAATGCAGGAGCGGTGGATAGGCCTGAATACTTTGAGAAACAAAATGGGTGAAGAAGCCATCGAATTTGCAATGACAGGTAACTATGAGCTTATCGGACCGAATTTAGCCTACCTATTAGAACAATTAGATGATGTAAATATCATGCTCCGACCAATATTCGGAGAAGATGTTTTTGAACGTCAGGACGAAAAAATTCAAGAATTTGGTTTTTCACAAGACTATATCTGTGCTGTTGTCTTAAATAAATTTGAAGGAAAATTAGACTCTGGCATGTTGATGCAAGCCCTTCGCAAAAAAGCACAAGGAATCGATATCACCATACGCTATGGTAGTAAAGCCGAACGTCCTACAAACACATTAAAAGGACTTGAAGTCAAAGTTGATAATGAAGGGATCACAACAACATTCACAGCAAAAGCTGTTGGAATCTGTATCAATGCATTTACTTCGGAGTTAGTTCCTGAAATCGTGATAAAACCGGGGCGGGCCCAGATTCTAATAACAGAACCATTGGAAGAACCGTTAAAATTTGATGCTCCAATTCACATGGGGCAGGGATTTTGGTTTTTCAGACCGATGCCAGGAAATAGAATATTGATTGGGGGTGGTCGCAATCTAGATTTTGAGGGAGAAACAACAACTAAGTTTGAAACATCACCTGAAATTATTGGTCCACTTAAGAAAATTCTTTCCACAATTATCCTTCCAGGAAAAAATCCAAAAATTGAACGTTCCTGGTCAGGTATAATGGGATTCTCAGAAGACCACCTTCCTCGAATTGAGGAAGTTCCCGGATTACCAAATGTAGTCGTAGGATTTGGTTGCAACGGCATGGGGATAGCAAGGGGATATCGTACTGGTGAAAAGACCGCTGCACAATTAATAGAAAGCGTCTCGAAATAACAGGGTGAATAGGCATACACATCTGGCTAATGCGCATTCGATCAAAAGAGAACCATAGAAGTCTATTTGATTCTCTCAAATTTTTGACGACTCAAAAATTTTATTTTTTTGTAGTAATTTTCTAAATAAATGGCTAAGATTTTTTTTCATAGCTTTGAAACATCATTTAGAACACCATTTATAAGAGGAGAAAATTTTATGTTCAATATAGTTAAATCAGTTTTTGCAATGTTGCTATGTTCTTTTGCCCTAGAAGCAAATGAACCTCTAATTGTTAAGTTGACTCCACCAAATATTTCTGAAAAAACTATCTCAGAAAAAATCGTCTGTACGAGACCCATGCGTGAAGGCAAATTTAATATTTCACTAGAATCAATAGGTAACAAGACAATTATTAATTGTTATGGTCACGGCGGATCAGGATGGACTACATTATTTGGTTCCGTAAATAAATCAATCGAACTCTTTCAAAAAACAAACCCTAATAAAACGACTCCCATCCGAATTATCGGTTCTGGCTGTATGGGATTAACAACTGCAATAGAATTAAATCGATTGGGATATCAGATAGCTGGTATTTCAACAAAAAATCTCTATGACATCCCTTCTTGGAGAGCCGCAGGCTATTTTGCCTTGGTATCTGTTAAAACATCACCTGAAGAACAGGAAGAATTGAATAAAATTGGATTAAATACATTTCTCGCTTATCAGCAAATCGACAATGGAAAGCACCCTTACATTACTAATGAAGCCGTAAAATTCATGCCTGTATACTGTAGCATCGACACAGAGTCAGGTGTGGAAGATCTTGAAGCACGTGGGATGATTCCACCCCGTGAATATGTTTCGTTAGATTTCGGCAATGATGTCATTCACCATGATTATGTGAAGTACATGACCTATTTTATGAACACAACTATCCTCATGCGTCAATTGACAGCAGAGGTGAAAAAACTAGGAATTGATGTAGAGCTTAAAGAAATCAATTCCTTTGATGATGTGACAGAGGAAATTGTTTTCAATTGTTCAGGTCTTGGCGGAAGAGAATTAAATTCTGATGAAAACATGATCCCTGTTAGAGGACATCTCATTACCTTAAATAATGCCTCAGGAAATGCTCATATGGATTACATGATCTATACAAAGGTCAAACAAGACGGCAAAGATGAGTATATCTATATGTTCCCTAAAAACATCTCAGTGACTGTAGAGAATACTCAAGGAATCTCTTGTATGGGTGTATTAGGAGGAACTTTTATTCCTAATGTCGATAAATTATCACCAGAGGATCAAAAGAAATTAGATCAGACTGAATTTAAACGCATGCTAGATCGCAATTCTCAATTCTTCCAAGGCAATTGTTCTACTAAATAAATGAGGAGCTCTTATGAAATCACTTTTTAAATGCTCTTTGAGCATAGCTTTGATGGCTTTTTCTAGTCTATGTGCTAATAGCAATATGGCTGAAGTAAAGACAGATGAAGCCCCAAAAGCAATTGGACCCTACTCTCAGGCAGTCCAAGCTGGCCAATATCTTTTCATCTCGGGACAATTAGCAGTTGATCCTGTTACGAATAAGTTAATTGGAAGCACAATAGAAGAACAAACTTCCCAAGTTCTAAACAATATTGAGGCAATTTTGCATGCTCAAGGTTTAACGCTTAAAGATGTTGTTAAAGCAGAGGTTTATCTAAAAGACATGAATGATTTTAAAGGCATGAATGTTATCTATGCTGAAACATTTTCTCATGTCATTAAACCTGCTCGACAAGCAATGCAAGTAGCAAAATTACCCCTAGATGCACTTGTGGAAATCTCTTGTATAGCATTTATTTCGACTTCTCTCAATTGAAACCTTATGCAGTTGTCCGAAAATTTCGGACAACTGCATTCAAAAATCATTGTGAGATAAATCACTCATGAGCTCTCCAAAAAGGAAAATTGCGACCAGTAATTTCAACTGAGAATTACGGAATCACCTCTTCGGGCCTTTATGGTTCGGACATTTTGGAAGCCTGCCACGGCAGTGGCTTAAGAAATTAGCCCCGTGTGTAGGAGCCTCCGGCGACGAAACGCGGGGTAAACGAGAAAAGAAATTAAGCCACGGCAGTGGCGTAAGAGGGTTATGGTAGAATATTGATTAGACGTTTGCTACAAAATATCGCATGATAAACAGTGTGTTACGAACTCTTACACCGCTCCCGCGGCTCAATTTCTTTCTTTCCGTACCCCGCGTTCCGTCGCCAGAGGCTCCTTCACACGGGGCTAATTTCTTAAGCCACTGCCGTGGCAATTTCTAAAAATGTCCGAACTATAGAGGCCCGAAGAGGCTGACAGGAAATCTAGAATAATTCATATTCGAGATTTCCTGTCAGCCTCGAAGGGCTCTACTCATTATAGCCCAGTTTCCCGACCGCTTTTACCTTTACTGATTTTTTCTACTGCGATGCTAGCAAACCAGCCAAAAAGAAATGTCCCTTCCTTAAGCTTAGCTTTAAGCAATTCTTTATTGAAAGTTTGTGTTAATCCAAATGCATCTTGGTATTTTTTGGGATTATCAAGAACATCATCTATATTCTCCAATGTCTTATAGGCATTATAGACTAGATAGCCAGCTGGCAAGGTTACCAAAATAATGGAAAACCCTAAGATCAGTGATAATCCCCCAGAAACAGTGAGAGCAATACCAAGGACACCAAAAGCGACGCTAACGACTAAAGCAGCAACAGATGCGAGCTCTACTTTTGCTACTAATGCCTTAGATTCTTCCTTTTTTTTTGCATAAGCGGGATCAGCACCTTGATGCAGATTTTCTAAAAGAGAGGGGATAAAACTAACCATAATGCTCCTATTATGCTCATGCATAGAGATTTTTTGCACATATGCTAACTATTTAAGTGATATTATTCAATCTGTTTCGTAACTATTCAGAAATCATGAGAGAGAGTATAATGAAGTTATATGGAAGACCACGAAAAGATACACATAATGGACAATGAAATTTGTCCAATTTCCGGGGAAACTCGGATGGAAGAAATTGTCAATCACTGGACACATCGGGTTGCCATGCTTTTAAGTATTGTAGGCCTACCCATCTTAATCCTATATGGGATTATGCATGGAGATGAATGGAGAATTGCCAGTTATTCAATATTTGGAGTATCCCTTGTTCTTTTATACGTCGTCTCGACCTACTACCATGGATGTCAAACACATCAAACTAAACAGAAATTGCGCGTCATCGATCACGCTTGCATCTTTCTACTCATCGCTGGCTCCTACACTCCTTTTGTATTAGGACCTCTAAGAGAGTCCATTGGGTGGGCATTATTTGCCACCGAGTGGACCATCGCAGTCGTGGGAATATCACTAAAAATCTTTGCTTTTAATCGAACGCGAGTGATTTCTCTCATCGCCTATCTGGCTATGGGATGGTTAATCGTATTCTGGTGGTCAGATCTATCTCAAATACTCTCGGAAACGACGCTGACCCTAATAGCGGTAGGGGGACTTTCATATACGCTTGGAGTTATCTTCTTTTTATGGGAGAGCTTACCCTTCAACCATGCCATTTGGCATGTATTTGTATTCGGGGGAAGTGCCTGTCATTACATTGCCATTCTTTTAATTTAGAGCCATCACCATGTTCAAAAGCTACCAAAACAAATTTAGTTACATCGTTTTAATTACACTTATAGCAATCTTCTGTTGTGGATTCTGCCGCACTTCATCACCTAACATGACAGGAGTCTACTGGGGAGCGTTTGACCCTCCCACCGGAGCACACGCAGCCATAATCGTTGCTGCAGTGAATGACATTCCACTAAAAAAACTGATTGTTGTCGTGAACAATCATCAATACAAAAACTACACCTACCCCCTTGCCATCCGCATGCAGTTGATAGGTGAAATCATCCAATCTAACGGTTTGGAAAATGTAGAAATTCTTTGGCAAGATGACACCCATAAAATTGATTTTTGGGCACTTAGAAAAATGACTTTAGATCCTCTTTGTGCTGTTGCGGGATATGATTCCTATAAAAAGTGGGTCGACTACTCATCTCCACAAGAAAGGTCAGCGTATGATGCCATCGCAGTCGTTCCTAGAGGAGATGATCAACCTCTTCTATATGATGAAAACGCCTTTATCCTGCCTATAAACGAAATCTATAAGCACGTTTCATCCACACAAATCAGAGAAAGTCTTGATAGCCCAAAGTAACTCTTCAAAACTCCAATGCTTCTACTCGAAATAAAGCTTGAGGGGCAATATCTTTTATAATTTCTTCTGATAGATGCTTTTGACTAATTTTAGCCGATTGTTTTTCTACCAGAACAACTTCAACTATTTCGCTATAATCACATATATCAGCAACAAGAGCAATCAGAGCAGATTGAAGAGGGGATAGACTCGGATTATAAGCGGCATTTTCAAGATACGAACCCATATAAATTTTGCCATTTTGGGTTTGAATGGCCACTCCTGATTTAGAGGTTGTATAAGGTGCATAAGAGGAGATTGCAGCTTCAAGAGCTTTCGATGTTAGTAGGGACAACTGATTTGAAGGTGAGGAGCAATCGACTGCTTGAGGATTAAACAAACGCTCTGAAATCCCTAAATCTTCAGGACCAAATGAATAGGGGAGTAAAGATCCAAGAGTCATTGGATCCTCATTTGGAATCAAAACTCTTATTTCTTTACTATCAGATATCTCACTCATAAATTGTCTACAGTGCCCGCAGGGAGCTGCAGAGATCGCAATCGCAATAAGACCGGTTTCTCCATTCTGTCTGGCCATTGTAACAGCAAACTGCTCCCCATGAACTGCTTGGTTTAGCGGCACACCTTGAAATTCAAGATTCACTCCTAAATAGATGGCACCACTCTTACCAAGGACAGCAGCCCCTACCAAGTAATTTGAAATTGGGGGTCGCGCAAATTGTTGTGCAACAGGCACAAGTTGTTGTAAAAGTTCTTCATGAGTCAGAGAACATTGTTGAAGGATTTCCTCAACTTGATCAGCTGAAATGATAAATGGATTTGAAAGATTGATGTCTTTCAATGCCTTTACTACTTCAGTGTTTTTTTCCATAGTTTCTCCAAACACAAATTGATTTCCAATCGTTAAACTTAGAAGACACGCAAGAAATATCTTAAATGATTTCATTGTCAACCCCTTTTAAATTTTGACTGCCACAGAAGAACTTATTTAGCGATTTCACTATAGGGTTTTGAATCTTATATTTCAAAGGAACTTGTGATTTAAATGCAAAATGTTATCATGTTTTTAATGCGGTAGTAAAGCTTAGTCGTCAAGTCTTGTTGGTGCTGCACAGCTTCGAGGTCGATCCTCCGAAGCTGTGAAAAATAGTGGGGTAATTTGGAGTGCTGTGACAAGTCACATACGCATCAGGTTAACGAACATTTGATGCCGGCCCTCCGGGCCTCTATATTTTTTTGGTCGACCCAGGGTTTTACCCTGGGCTATTACATGAAGGCCCTCCGGGCCATAGCAAAGATATTAATAGCTCAAAAAGGATCGGTATTGAATTACTGGCCCGGAGGGCCTATACGTAATAGCCCAGGGTGTCAACCCTGGGTAATCCAAAATAATATTCAGGCCCGGAGGGCCGACATCGAACGCAGTACTCATACACGGGCTTTATAAAAAAAGGAAAATTTGAGATATGATTCTCTATTTATTTACATTTTTGGCAGGAATAGTAACGGTCCTCTCTCCATGCGTTTTACCCGTCCTACCAGCAATTCTATCGGCAAGCGTGACTAAAGAACGGTACCGCCCCCTTGGAATCGTAATAGGTCTCATCCTAAGCTTTTCCTTCTTCACACTCTCCCTCAGCTATCTAGTCCAATTGTTCGGAATTTCTGCAAACATCCTTCGATACATCGCAATTGTAGTCATCGCCCTATTTGGACTTGTGATGCTATTTCCTCGGTTAGGAAACTGGTTTTCTCAGACAACAGCCTCTGTAGGCGAACTAGGTTCTAGTATTCAGTCTCACACACCACAAAGAAGTGGTTTTATTGGTGGGTTATTTCTAGGTGCCGCCCTTGGACTAGTTTGGACCCCATGCGCAGGACCAATTCTAACTGTTGTCATCACCCTCGTTGCAACCCAAGAAGTCACATTCCAAATTATTTTACTCACCCTCCTGTATAGCATTGGGGCTGGAATTCCTTTATTTTTGATTGCATATGGAGGACATAGAGTTCTCTCAGCAGTTCCGTTCCTGTCTCGACATGCAATTGGAATAAAAAAGTGCTTTGGTTTCTTGATGATCCTAACAGCTATTGGTCTATTTTTTAATGTTGAAGCCTACCTGCAACGAATCACGCTCGACTATATGCCCATTACACGCATAGAGAACAATTCTCAGGTTCAACAAGAACTAAATAAATTGCGTCCAAGCTCCCCATTTTCTGAAGAGCGTGTCGCAGGATTAAGAAAACTACAAGGAAGTGAACTCCCACATATTGCTGCAAGTCCGGAAATTACCGGAATCACAGAATGGATCAATCACACACCCTTAACAATGACGCAATTACGTGGAAAGGTTGTTTTGATCGACTTTTGGACTTACAGTTGCATTAATTGCATCCGTACTCTTCCCTATTTGACCAGTTGGTATGATAAATATAAGGATAAAGGACTAGTCATCATTGGGGTACACACTCCTGAATTTGAGTTTGAAAAGGATTTTGCTAATGTAAAGAAAGCGACGGAGCGGTTTCATATCCTCTATCCGGTCGCTTTGGACAATCATTATAAAACATGGAGTGCCTTCAGCAATCGTTACTGGCCAGCTCACTATCTCGTCGATCAACAAGGAATTGTCAGAGAAGTCCATTTTGGGGAAGGTGGATATTTAGAAACCGAGAATGATATTAGGACGTTACTTGGACTCCCTCCACTAGTAGGCGAAGCGACTCAAGAAATCCCTCTCAAACCAACCACTCCTGAAACATATCTTGGATCGACAAGAGCCTCACACTATCAGCCTAGTATACATCTAAAGCAAAACGAGATTGCTACATACACTTATAAACCTCCTCTTAAAAATGATCACGTTGGATTAATGGGAAAATGGTTAGTCGAATCAGAAAGGATCATTGCTCAAGGAAATACCAGCACCTTAAATCTCAATTTCATTGCAACACGTGTCTACTTAGTGATGGAATCTAAAGAGCCTCGTCAAGTCACCGTTTTTCTTGATGGGGCCCCCCTATCCAAACAGTACTACACAGATGATATGGATGCAAAAGGGAGGATTTTAGTTAACGAAGCACGTAAATATGATGTGGTTAACCTCAAAGGGGATTATGGACGTCATCAACTCTCCTTACAGACACCAGAGGGTGTTGCATGCTATGCCTTCACCTTTGGGGATGAAGAATAAAACTAGTAAAAGGACCAGGCTATATTAAGATTGAGGGAGTAATCAAATTTTCGTTGATGACCAAATAGATTTTGTGTGACAGGAAATCCCACCCCAAACTGAAGCAGAAACTCTTTAGAGGAAACCCAAATCGATGGGGTAACAAAAATGAAATTTCCTCCTGAATTGTAGTCAATTTCACCGCAAATCCTATTCCTTTGGTTGTACTGACCATCCACTTCAACCATCCAGGCATAGATCCATCCTTCAGGACTAGGCACGTTCCTTCCGACACCAAATTGATAAAGGAATTGATCCCCAAATTTGGTTCGATGGTCTGATGTCGTCAGGATAGCACCAGGCGCCGTAAATACAAACCAATCGACTAGGACATGATAATACGTTGCTCCAAGAAATAATGTTGGAGAACCAAACCCTGTTGGCGGCGATTTTCTTATAGAACCTGTAGGAGTGGTGATATTGGCTACAATCGTCGCCTGATCTGTATATGTCGTTGTCGACTTATTATAGAAGGCATATTCGAACTGAACAAAAAAATCTTCAAGCCCACTCGACCTGTTGTTTCCATCTCTAAAACAAGGTGTCACTGGAAAATTGAAGTAGATTGTGAAATCATCTGTCACACCAAACAAGACACTTGGAATGAGGTCAGAAACTACTTTCTTCGGTCCACTTAAATCATCAGCAAAGAAATAGAGTTGAACTTCTCCTTTATCAATGATATTACCTCCAAAGCCAACTAAAGCCGCAGGTTGTTGTGAGGTGGGCAATGCAAAATTTCCTATCTTTGGTGGTTTTGCCTCTTCCCTTTTTTCTGCTTCCCCAAGTGGTTTTGCTTCTTTCTCTTCATCACCATGCAAGTGCGATGAGATCAACAATAGGCTAAGGATAAACAATAGGTAACTTTTCATTTCAACCTTCATTTTCATTTGGAGTGCGGTGACTTGTCACTGCTTTGTTTAGCTCGACTTGTCGAGCGTATAAACTACCAAAAACTGTTCATCACTATATATAGACAAGATTCGGTTGCTAATACGCTCGACAAGTCGAGCTAAACAAAGCAGTGACAAGTCACCGCACTCCAAAAAAAATGTCTACTCTTCTAATTTAGATTCCCAGGACTTTTTAATGGCCTTGATATCAAGCTGGACCGTTTTTGGTATCGTAGGTAAATTGGCCAGATTGAGAAGTTCTTGTCGTTGCTCTGGTAATTTGAGACCCTCACATGCAAGTATCAGATAACTTGCTAGGATAGGATCTTTTTTAAGATCGATCTCTTTAAGCATCTTGAGACAAAGTGAGGAGACCTCTGGATCATCTTTAAAGCGTACAAGTGCAATGGCTGCGCGTTCATTATCGTTGTTAATAGGATGTCCGTGAAGCACTTTTAACAAAAATTCCTTGGCTGGCTCTCCGATAGCATATAAAGCGTGCAAAACAACATCTTCATTGAAGAAATCAGCCTCTCCAATCGCTTCAAATAAAGAAACAATCGCTCGTTTATCTCCAATCAAACCGAGACATTCAGCAGCAAGAGCTGGGGCTAATCCGTAACCAGGAAATAGGGGATCGTAGAATTCCTCATTGCGAAGAAGATCGATCAATGCGGGAACAATTGCACTTTTCTCAGCCACAACTGCTTGCACAGCAGCTTCAATCTCTTCATCTTCCGCAAGAATAAGATCTGCAATTAGAAGAGGAATCTTATTTTTATGACTGGAGAGCTCATAAAGAGCGCGGAGTTGTTTATACACTTCTCGCGTACGCGCAATTTTTTCTGCTTCTGGTCCGGATAATGTTGTAGCAGCAAGATTTTTTCCACCCTGTTTTTCGATGACTGCAAGCTCTTCAATCCGTTCGAGATCAAATTCCTTTGAAATGCCGCGCCCTTCTTTTCTATAATACTCGATCATCAGAGGAAAATCCCCTCCGAAATGGGCATCGCGATGCATCAAAATGTCATTATCAATCGCATATGTTAATGGGAAATCTTCATAATTATCTTCTTGTTCAAAATCATTTTCAAGCATATCACACCTTAATCACTATTAATATTTTTAAATTTACCAATCACCAAATTTGCATTATAGCTGGAACGTACAAACGGCCCACAATACATATGCTTAATCCCTAGAGAATATCCGTAGGCTTCATATTGTTTAAATTCATCAGGTGTAACGAAAGCCTTCACTAAGAGCTTGCGCCTATTCGGCTGTAAATACTGTCCCATTGTCACAATATCACACCCAATGTTAGCGAGATCGCGCAGTGTTTCATGGACTTGCTCTGTTGTTTCGCCTAACCCTACCATCAATCCTGATTTGGTCAGCATGTCGGGATTAACACGCTTTTCTTTCGCATGCTTTAAAACAGATAATGTACGATCATAAGTGGCCGTGTGCCGAACTCTTGGAGTCATCACACGCACTGTTTCGATATTGTGATTGAAAATCTCAGGCTGGACGGCTAACACGATATCCAGCGAATTGAGATTTCCAGCTAAATCCGATGTGAGCACTTCAATGGAAACATCAGGGGTTTCTTGTCGTATGGCTTCAATCACCTTAGCCAGATGACTAGCTCCACCATCTTCAAGATCATCTCTGGCTACCATGGTAATCACCACATGGCGCAAACCGAGCTGCTTGACTGAATCAGCAACGCGTTTGGGTTCATCAGCTTCTAGTGCTTTAGGGGCCTTATCAAAATCAATATCACAAAAACCACAATTTCTCGTACACGCCTTTCCCATAATAAGAAATGTGGCAGTCTTTTTTGACCAACACTCGAGGAGGTTGGGACATTTCGCTTCTTCACAAACAGTATGTAACCGATTTCCTTCAATGATATGACTTGTCTGTTGCAAATCAGATCCCTTAGGCATAGGACGGTGCAACCATGAAGGGAATCGCCCAGGACCGACAGCTTTCTCAGAATCAACTATTTCTGGATTTTCCGGTAAGATGTTAAGTTTACTTGGCTTTACCTTAGCAACAGTTTCAAAGCGATCAGCTAAATGCATATCACCTCTATTTTGACTTAGATGGTTTAGGCGGCCAATGTAGAGGCGTTTCTTCTCCGATGAAAGCAGCTTCCATCCAAGCTTCCGTAATCGTTGGGTGAGCATGAATTGTTTCTGTGATACATTCGACGGTTAATTCGTTTGCAATCACGATCGCCATTTCTGCAATAAGTGCCGAAGCTTCATGTCCCACTACCTGTGCCCCTAAGACTTGTCCAGTTGATTTATCGATCACAATCTGAGCAAACCCGTCTGTCTGTAATGCTGCTTGAGATTTACCGAGTGCCTGAAAAGGGAAGGTGCCTAATGTTGCGCTATACCCTTTTTGTAGGGCATGCTCTAATGACATTCCCACAGTGGCAATTTCTGGCACGGTGAAAATGACCGAAGGAACAGAATTATAGTTCATGTGCGCTGGGTGTCCGGTCGCATTATTTGCCGCAACCAATCCTTGGTGAGTCGCCACGTGAGCGAGCCACCACTTAGAAGCAATATCACCGATAGCATAAATTCCTGGAACAGAAGTTTCCATTTTTTCGTTAACAGATACGATGCCATTTTCTTGGACAGCCACCCCGGCCTTATCTAGACCAATATCTGAGCTGTTGAGTTTTCTTCCAACGGCCACTAGAGCGATATCGGCATCGATGGTTTTTCCTCCAGCTAATTTGACTTTAACCCCTTTCCCTGCCGTATCAATACTCTCCACAACAATGTTTGTTTGAATAGAGATTCCACGTTTGGCAAAAGCCTTTGTCAAGGCAATAGAAACTCCTTCAGCCTCCATTGGAATAATACGCGGCATCATTTCGATGATGACAACTTCAACACCCAAAATGGAGTATAGTGAGGCAAATTCACAGCCAATCACTCCACCTCCAATGATCGCAATTTTTTTGGGTAGTTCGCGCAATTCAAGAAGTGAGGTAGAAGAATGAATTTTCTTGTAGTCAAAAGGGAAAGCAGGAATATCGCGCGGCTCAGAACCGGTTGCAATAATGATGGCGTCGGCGTGTATTTCGACATTATCTTGTCCAATCACTTTAACTGTCCGTGGCGAAACAAGCTTCCCAAACCCCCTGAAAATTGTGATTTTATTAGCAGCAACCAAACCTTCTAAACTCTTGCGAATCTTATTCACAACAGCATCTTTGCGATCGACCATTTTCGCATAGTCGAATTCCACTTTGCCAACAACGATTCCAAATTCTTCAGCATCTTGGATCTTATGAAGGACTTCAGCGCTAGCAATCAATGTTTTGGAAGGGATACATCCGCGATTTAAGCAGGTTCCCCCCATTTCTTTGGCCTCGATGAGGGCAACTGACTTTCCATTTTGAGCTGCTCGAATAGCAGCAGGATAACCACCTGGACCGCCACCAATCACCACGATATCGAATTGCTTAGGAGTTTCTTTCATATACCCTTTCCTTTTTCTTTTTCTTTTCTCTATTGTTTGCAATTATAGTACTGAATGTTGTTTTACAACAGCATTTTTTCTATATAAGAAATGTTCATTTATGGCACATTACAGAAAGGAGAGATAAATCCATATACATATAGAATTATAATTATGAGTAAACAACTTAAAAAACGTCTTTGTTGGAACTGTGAAGGCAGTATTGTCGTCAGTGAAGAGACATGCCCTTTTTGTGGTGTTAGTGTTATTCCTGCATCACTTGATGGACCTGGACAAAGCTTTGCCCCTCCTTATCAATTTAGTTCTATAGCTGAAAGTTCAATTCCAAATTCTCCTTATGCAGGTGAAGAAACGCATCACACTGAAGATAAACAAGTTAAAACAATCGAATCAAGTGAATTCGATTCAACTAAAGAATTTAAAAACTCATTGATTTCAACTCTCTTACTACTCACAGGATCAGTATTCTTTTTGTTTGGTTTAGCATTAGTTCTTTTTACAAGAAATGGTGTCTTCACATTGCAATGGAATGGAAATTTTTGGTTTATTTACCTCGGTCTATCCTTGCCATTGCTTATTTTGGGTTGGAGATCGATGCATAAATTGGAATAGGACTAACTACTACATATGAAATCGCAAACAACCTCATTTTCACGTTACCGGCTACTATGGATCATCACCTTATGTTACCTTCTCCCCCTAATTGCTATCTGTGCTTATCCACTTATTAATAGCGGCAGCACACCAAATTGGGATACTTTAAGTATCGGATTACTTTTATCTTGCATCGGCTCGCTTATCATATTTTGGATGATGTCACGATTAGAATCGGTCGTTTATCACCCAAAAATAAAAGCAGTTTTAATCCCACAAGATGCTTCCTCAACAAACACTCCCAATCCTCTCACCTTTGTTGAAATAGAAAAATATACGTCGGCAACTCAATCTATAGACAACCTGCAAAAAAGAAATGAAGAATTAGATCTTGAGCTGGAAACACTCAACCAACAACTGAAAGAAATGGCTCTGAAGCACGAGCAAGCCGATATGCAAGTGCGCCATGCAACACTAGAACTCGAAGATCATCACCAATCCACATTTCAGCAATTAGAAGAACAGCAACAACAAATTCTTGCTCTCCAAAACACAATAGCCGAACAGAAGAGTCAACTTGATAAGCGAAACCAACAAATGGGAACCCTCGAAACAAAGGTGGGCGATTTAACATATGAGATTAAGACTCTCTTAAAATTAGCAGAATCTCATAGCAGCTCTTTATCAGACCTAGAAGAATCTTCCCCCTCTTCTTCTGTTCTTCCAGATGAAGAAGAACGCCCAAATACCCAGACAGAAAAAATGATCTCTCGACCAGAAGAAGCCTCAAACCAACTGAAGCGATGTCTAGATATTGCGCAGAAAATTACCGGCTCACAGAGGTTTAACAGCCATGTTAACCCTCTACTCAATTCCGCAGCAGATAACTTCACACTTGACCTAAGACGACTCTGTGACAGTTTGCGCAGCGAAAATTCCTGCACAATCATCCTCTATTCACCAAAGAATAATCAAATACTCTTTGTGAACAATCAAATCAAAACACTCACCGGATGGAGTCCTGAAAAATTCACACAACACTTTCCTGAAATACTTCAAGATCCATCTTCTTGGAAACAGGGAATCACAAATCTAGCAACTAGAAGTGAAGCTCAAGTGAAATTAACGCTTAAAACTCGATCAGGACAAGAAACACTTGTTTCAGGTCACCTAGGTTTGATTCCAACAGGCATTTTCAGACAGCACGCCATTGCCGTGCTCTATTCAACTCAGCCAGCTATCTTAGAAGCCCCCACCTTTGCATAAGAATTTGGAGTGCGGTGACTTGTCACCGCTTTGTTTAGCTCGACTTGTCGAGCGTATAAACTACCAGAAACTGTTCAACACCATATATAGGCAAGGTTTTAGTTGCTAGTACGCTCGACAAGTCGAGCTAAACAAAGCGGTGACAAGTCACCGCACTCCAAAAAAATGCCTATTTTTCACAGCCACTCCGGACCTTTGAGGTGAATTGTCCTCTCTTAGCTCAGACAATCATGACAGGCTTGAAGTCTACATAATCCCCTGAAACCAAAACATAGTGAACACCATTTTTCGTTCCAAAAGGCAACTGACCTTCTTTCACATTGTGTAGATGCCCAAAGACACAAGCTTCAATCCCAAATTTTTCAAGCATTTGAGAAGCTTGTGAAGGTTGAAGATCGGCCCCGATCGGTGGGTAATGTGTCATTGCAATACGCCTGCAAGGTCGAATTGGAAGGCTTTTTAGACTCAACTCCAATCTGGCAAGCTCTCTGTGAAAAATCTTCTCAGACTCATCCACATGATCCACTTTTGTTAATATATTGGCACGAGGGTTATCTTTGTATTCAATAAATTTTCCGAAAGAATATTCAGGAGTATCCCAGAGACGCGCTCCACAGATAGCAAAATCATTCCAGATAAAAGTGTTATTTTGGATCACATGGAAGGAGGGAGGAAGCATTTTTTCTACTTTGCTCAGCGACGACCACCAATAGTCATGGTTACCTCGAATCATTACTTTAGTTCCTGGGAGTGCATCAATCCAGTTGAGATCACTTTGAGCATCTTCAGCATGCATTGCCCAAGAGATATCTCCTGGAAGCAAAACAAGGTCTTCGGCTGCAATAAGTTCTTTCCAGTGATTTTCTATTTTCTGAGTATGATCCTTCCATTTTTCACCAAAGACATCCATCTCCTTATCTGGGACACCAAACGAAAGATGTAGATCTGCGAGAGCCCAAATATGCATAATGATTTCCTTTTAGAGAATAAAGCCATCGGGAAGGGTAACGCCACGAGGCACCACAATAATCTTATCCCGAATATAAATTTGATCACCATCATAATGGGAGAGATTGTGTTTATTGACAAGTTGTACATGATCACCGATACAAACATGTTTATCGATGAGAGCCTTGTCAATTATACATCCTTTACCAATGCAGGGTTGAGTGGAATGGAGATGAGCTGTTTGAGGAGAACTAAAAAAGTCGTTCCCCATGATGTAAGAATTGCGAATCACTGTATCCTTCTCGACATAAGTACGCGGTCCGAGAATACTATGAGAAACCTCTTGTGCCTCCACATATGATCCTTCACAGATGATGGCACGGTCGATCAAAGTTTTAAAAATACGTGCTCCAGGTAATGTCGTTTCGTGTGCAAAAATGGGCCACCTCTCATCATAACAGTCTAAAGGTGGACGAACCGAATTCAATGCCATATTGGCTTGATAATACGATTCGATCGTTCCAATATCCTCCCAATACCCTTGATGAATATATGTGGCAATGTTGCCTTTTTCCACCTTAGCTGGTATAATATCCTTTCCAAAGTCATCGTGAAGTTTATTCTTTAAAAGATCAAAAAGTGCTTTACGCTTAAATAAATAAATCCCCATTGAACCTAAAAAAGTAGGTTTCTTTGAAGCCTTAATACCAAGACGCTCCATCTGCTTGGGGGATAATTCCATTTTATCTAATTCGCCTTCCTTCTGAGGCTTTTCGATAAATGAAGTGATAAAATGTTCCTCATCAATTTGCAGAATTCCCATCCGATCGGCAACGGTTTTTGAAACAGGTAAACTGGCCACCACCACATCAGCATTACTCTCTATCGCCAACTCGACCATTGGACTGAAATCCATTTGATAGAGCTGATCCCCAGATAAAATTAAAAAATAGTCAGCCCTGTTTTGCGATAAGTGGTCCAAATTCTGTCTGACCGCATCAGCCGTCCCTTTCAACCAAGTTTTCTTTTCAGGCTTCTCTTCCACAGAAAGAAGATCGATAAAACCAGGAAAAAATGATCCCAATCTATAGGTTGACATGATATGCTGATGAAGTGAATGAGAGAGAAATTGAGTGATCACATAAATATTTTGGCAGCCAGAATTAATCGCATTAGAGATCGGGATATCGATCAAACGGTAACGACCTCCATAACACATTGCTGGCTTGCATCGAGACATCGTTAAAGGAAATAGCCGCGACCCTTGCCCACCAGCTAAAATAATAGTCGCAATTTCTTTCATACGGAAGGTTTTCTTTGCCATTCAAATCTCTCATTGTATAATAGAGGCTAATCTTCCATGTATTTGTGGCATGGACTTTAGTCCATGGTTTACTAGGAGAATCCAGATGCATTTTCGTTATTTTTTAATTTTATGTCTAGCACTTGTCTTGAAAGCCGCTGCAATCATAGCTGTTATTTTCTATTCGGGAATTGGTCTAGGTCCTGATGAAGCCCAATATTGGACCTGGAGCCAGGCTCTAGACTGGGGGTATTATAGCAAACCACCGGGAATTGCATGGGAAATTTGGCTAGGTACTTCACTTTTTGGCCATACCCCACTTGGTGTACGCAGCATGGCCTTGCTTATTGGAACCCTCATTCCTCTTCTCGTGTACAAACTAGCAAAAAATTGTCGATTATCCCCTGAAGGTTGCTTTTGGGCTGCAATATTGATGGCATTTACCCCATTGGGCATTTTATCCTCATTACTTGCCATTACTGATGGAGGGATGGTTCTCTTCTGGACAGCCGCCTGTACTTATATGGCCAGAAAAATAATGTCGAGAAGTCTCCCCAACTACCTTCTACTAGGCCTTTTAATTGGAGCAGGCGCCATTTTCAAATGGCCGATCTACACATTATGGGTATTTATTTTTGGTAGCTGGTTTTATTTTCCTTATTTGAGATCTTGGAAAATTGGATTGGGAATTACCCTCTCCTTATTGGCTTTATTGCCGAGTCTTTATTGGAATGCCACTCATGAGTGGGCAACCTTTAGGCATGTGTCAGCAACAGTGAGTGGTGGACATGGAAAACCGCCAACAGGAGCTCTGTTCGCTGGAAATATGTGGGAATTTACCGGCTCTCAAGCAGCTCTAGTCTCTCCCATTTTGTTTGTCCTGCTTGTGATCGCCTTTTGGACTATATTTAGAAAGAACAGAAATGTTCCGGCAGGTGTTTTATTCTGTACCGGGTTATCAGCTGTTATTCTTTGTTTGGGAATTCTCGCCTCTATTTTCATGAAGATACAAGGAAACTGGGCGATTTTTGTCTATCCAACTGCTTTTGTAGGACTAAGCTGGTTCGCCTGTGAATATGCCTGGAAAACAAAAAAATGGTTAATTGCAGGTGTCGCGCTCTCAGTTATTCTTTGTTCCATCGTATTTGCGATTCCAAAAATTCAATCAGAAAATCTCTTAGAGAAATACCCTATCTCATACAAAATTAACCCATTCCGTCACAATGTGGGTTGGAACAGTTTAGATCCTCTTCTTCTTCAAGTGGGTTATGATCCTAGTAATGATTTCTTGATCGCAGATAAGTACCAAACTGTCAGCGAGTTGAGTTTTTATGCCCCCCAACAAAAACTAGCCTATTTTCTAAATCTACAAGGATCCAGAAAAAACCAGTTTTCATTTTGGCCGGGACTTGACTCCATTCCAGAAAAGAAAAGGGGATTCTTTATTATAGTGGAAAACGCTCCGCAACTCTTTAACACTCAGGAAGAACTAATCGAAAAATATCAAAAGGAACTGAGTGGATATTTTAACCATGTCCGCTTCGTTGGTGTTTACCCACTCTTCTTTGCCTACGAAAAAATGGTTAAAGGAGCGCTCATCTTCGAATGTCTTGGCTATAATGGCAATTCGCCACCAGAGACAGAACTATACTAGGGAGGATCGATTAGAAGAGCAATTGGAAAGGGAGGGATTCGAACCCTCGATACCCTTACGGGTATGCGTCCTTAGCAGGGACGTGCTATCGGCCACTCAGCCACCTTTCCTTATTGCAAGCAAATGAAGATCTTAATGCGTAAGACTATTTTACGCAAGAATAAAATAACCAGCCAAGGACTTTAGTCCGTGGCTATGCCTTCAATCCCTTTATCTACCATCTGTGGCACGGACTTTAGTCCGTGGTCGTCGTTTACCCAAAACTTTAGTTTGTTGGCAAGTAATAGGGATTGAAGGCAAGACCACGGACTAAAGTCCGTGCCACAGATGGTAAACAATAGGGATTTTGTGGCACGGCCACGGACTAAAGTCCGTGCCACAGATACCTTCCGTTTAAAATCCGTTGTTTACGAATTACAGGATTTCCTCTATTTTGAAGATAACCAGTCCGGAGGAAGCCTATGTATATCCACGAATATCAAGCAAAAATACTGCTGCGTCATTTCGGAGTACCCGTTCCCGACTTTGTCGTCATTTCAACTCTGGATGAATTGGAACGCTATCTGCAAGAAACAAAGATCGATCAAGCAGTCCTCAAAGTACAGGTCCATGCTGGGGGAAGAGGCAAAGCTGGTGGAGTGAAAATAGCCCATAATCGAGAAGAAATTTTTCAACATGCAAGAAATCTGCTTGGCATGCAAATCATCAACAACCAGACAGGCCCTCAAGGGGTCATTGCAAACCAGCTATTGATTACTCCTTTGACAGACATTAAGCATGAGTTTTATCTCGGTGTTGTCATCGATAGACAAAGCGCAAGAGCCATGTTGATTGCCTCGCCAGAAGGGGGCGTTGATATCGAAGAAATAGCTGCACGTTCTCCGGAAAAAATTCTCACCTTTCCAATCACTCTAGATGGAAAAATCCGAGATTACAATTTATTGCGACTGGTCAATTTTATGGGGTGGAAAAATGGACTCATCGACCAGGGCAAGGCGCTCGCACTAGCTGTAGCAAAGGCATTTGTCGAAACAGATGCCTCCTTACTCGAAATCAATCCTTTAGTAGAAACCGCTGATGGAAATCTAGTCGTTCTCGATGCAAAAATGAGCATCGATGACAATGCCCTCTTTCGCCAAGCCAAGATCGCAGAATTCTTCGATCCCACCCAACTCTCCACTGAGGAAGTAAAAGCAAGAGCTTTTGATCTAGCCTATGTCGCGTTGGATGGAAATATTGGATGCATGGTCAATGGTGCCGGACTCGCCATGGCCACGATGGATATCATCCATTTATGTGGGGGTAAACCCGCTAATTTCCTGGATGTTGGAGGCGGCGCTTCCACAGAAAAAGTTTCCGTCGCTTTTAAAATCATTCTGGGTGATCCAAAAGTAAAAGGAATATTAGTAAACATCTTTGGAGGAATCATGAATTGTGAAACATTAGCTGCTGGAATAGTCGCCGCAGCGAATGAATTGCAAGTCACCGTCCCTTTGGTCGTCAGAATGGAAGGAACCAACGTCGAGCAAGGAAGGAAAACACTTGCCGATTCGAAATTAAATATCACGATTGCGCATACATTAACAGAAGCGGCCGAAAAAATCGTTTCAGCAGTGAACCAGGGAGGATCAAATGGCCATTCTCGTCAATAAATCAACCAAGGTCATTACACAGGGGATTACAGGTAAATCAGGAAAATTCCACACAGAGCAGTGCATTGCTTACGGATCAAAATTTGTCGGAGGGGTCACTCCAGGAAAAGGGGGACAGAAACTCTTCGATCTACCCATCTTTGACACCGTGGCAGAAGCGAGACAAGCAACCCAATGCGATGCCTCCATGATATTCGTACCAGCACCCTACGCTGCCGATGCCATATTAGAAGCAGAAGAAGCTGGGGTCCCTTTAATCATCTGCATCACCGAAGGAATTCCCATTCGAGATATGCTAGAAGTCAGTCGTGTCATGCGTGCTAGTCGGACAAGCCGTTTGATCGGTCCGAATTGTCCCGGAATTATCACTCCGGGTGAATGTAAGATTGGCATCATGCCTGGCTATATCCACCGTAAAGGGAAAATTGGGATCGTCTCGCGTTCAGGAACACTCACCTACGAAGCTGTCTGGCAAACCACACAACTCGGATTAGGACAGTCAACTTGCGTTGGAATTGGTGGCGACCCATTAAATGGAACGAACTTTATCGACGTCTTAAAATTATTTGAAGAAGATCCAGAAACTGAAGCGATCCTTATGATTGGTGAGATTGGTGGTGAGGCAGAAGAAAATGCTGCTGAGTGGATTAAAAATAACTGCACAAAACCTGTCGCTGCATTTATTGCGGGAATCACAGCGCCCGAAGGGCGTCGCATGGGACATGCCGGAGCAATTATTTCTGGCGGAAAAGGGGCCGCTCAGGATAAGATTGCAGCTTTAAGAGCCGCCGGAGTCAACGTAGCTGAAAGTCCGGCCGATATGGGATTAGCCGTGCAACAGAGGATAAATGGAACTAAAATTTAAAATTTTCAATCAGATTCCTGTCACCATTCACCCTTTTTTCTGGGTCCTAGCACTAGTCATCGCCTGGTTAAATTCATTCAGTCTGATTGAGGGGGCGATGTGGGTTTTTGTTGTATTTGCTTCTGTGTTGATCCATGAATGTGGACATGCATTAACGGCGATATGGTGTGGGCAGAAAGCCAAAATCGAGCTTATGAGTCTAGGTGGAGTGACTGTACGTTCCGGTGAGAGAGTCAAAAACTGGCAGGAGTTTCTTATTATTCTGAATGGACCTATCGCAGGCTTCATTTTATGTGGTCTTGGATGGGTGATGTTGCGTTTTTATACAACCTACAGTGTCAATCCACTTTTAGCCTATTTCTCATATATTTTTATGGTCGCAAATCTTTTTTGGACCGTTCTTAACCTGATCCCTGTGCAGCCATTGGATGGGGGGAAGTTAGTCTTGATCACATTGAGAAATTATTTTGGTCTGCGGGGAATACACATTACATTTTTATTGAGCATGCTTCTAGCGATAGGTATCGCTATCTTTTCATTTATCGCACAGTTATTTATTATTGGTGGAATCTTTTTGATTATGGCCTATGAAAATTTTCGACATTGGAACCATTCGCGGAAGATGACAGAGCACGATCAGGACGAAGAACTTAAGCAGCTTGTAGTCGATTTGGGCCTTGACATGGAGCATGGTAGAAGACAAGAGGCGATGGAGAAAATCGAGACCATTCGCAGTCGAGTCAATTCAGGGATGATCTATATTACAGCAACAGAAAATTTAGCACGACTCCTCGTGGATAAGAAAGAGTTACAGGAAGCTAAAGACATTCTCTTGCCAATTAAAAGTCAACTGAGCCCTGATGGATTGCTCATTTTATTCTTGGTCGAATACCACTTGAAAAACTGGCAGGAAGTGGTTCAGCTTGGTGATCGCGTCTATAAAACGACCCCAAGCGTAGGTGTTGCCATGTTAAACGCTTTTTCTCATTCTCATTTAAATAATCCGCGTCAAGCTGTGGGTTGGCTACAAAGTGCTGTGCAACAAGGGGTACAAAACCTTCCGGAAATATTGAAGCAAAGCGAGTTTGATCCGATTCGGGAAACCACTCTATTCCAAGACTTCAAGAACAAGATAACAAGATAGAGATAGGCTAGCAGAAAATAACAGGATCGACATATCAATCGATATGCAGTGGCCGCTGGAACAGGATAAGCAGGATCGGCTTCGCCGGCAAGATAAGCAGGATAAGGAAAGTCAGCTAAAAAACGATTGTTTCTATTATGTTTTGGAATAAGAAAATTAAGAACAAATAAAAATAAACACTTAACAAATTCCTCAACTAAATTAAACATTCATTTTATCTCTTATATAATGGTTTACACCTTGTTTTCGACTAAATATCCCTATCCTGCTCATCCTGCCGGCGAAGCCGATCCTGCTTATCCTGTTACTTAGCATGCCGCTCGAACTTGATTGATATGCCCATCCCATTAGCCTGATCACTATCTTGTTATTTTTTGTGCTTGTTAATCTTGTTTACCCATCAGTTGCAGGACGCGTGCGATGCTTAGGAAACCCATCTCGATGCGATTGAGCCCGAAATGCTCATTGGGCGCATGAATGCAATCACCAGGTAATCCAAGACCAACCAAAATCACTTCGCCACCACATGCCTTGGCGAGCTCTGTCACCACAGGAATTGAAGCTCCGCTATAAATGCGTTTGCATTCTTTGTGGAAGATCTCCTGATAGGCCGTTGCAAAAGCGGTGGCAATTTTGGAATCGGCACTAGCTCTTAAAGCCGTACCACTTCCAGAATGAATGCTCACGTTGACTTGCGTCCCTTCAGGTGCATTTTTCTTTAGATAAGCACTCACTAATGCTCCAATTTTGCTTGGCTCTTGATTTGGAACTAGACGGCAAGAAACCTTTGCAGTTGCTTTGGCAGGGATAACAGTCTTGAAACCATCTCCAGAATAGCCACCATTGATCCCATTGATTTCAAATGTGGGTCGAAACCAATTGCGTTCTAAAGGTGAAAACTCACGTTCACCTCCAGTTGCTTTCGTACCAAAGTTTGATTCATATGTTTTTGAATCAAACTCCAGAGATACTAATGACTTTTCTGTATCAGAAACAGGTTTTACATCGTCGTAGAAACCAGGAATCCCAATTTTACCATCAGAATTTCTCAGATCACCCAATAGCTTGATGATCGCATGAATCGGATTGTAAACGATGCCTCCATGGGAACCGGAATGAATGTCGGTACGAGTGCAAGTCACTTCAACATCCATTGTTACCAATCCACGCACTCCCAGAGTGATTGTAGGAGTCTGAAGATTTGGGAGACCTAGATCGACAATAGCTAGGTAATCTGCTTTAAGATCCTTTTTTCTTTCTTTAAGTATTCCTGAAAGTCCGGTGCTACCACACTCTTCTTCCCCTTCAATACACAGTTTGATATTGACAGGAAGAGAACCAGTCGATTTAAGAATGGCTTTTAGCGCTAACAACACATAGAAACATTGTCCTTTATTATCCTGAGCTCCTCTTGCATAGACTTCACCATCGCGCACAGTGGGGACAAACGGCGCGGATTCCCATAGGTCGAGAGGGTCCACAGGTTGTACATCATAATGGTTGTAAATGAGAAGAGTCGGTTGATCGGGTCCCGCGCGATCGTAGTGGGCAAATATGGTTGGATAGCCAGATGTTGGCCAGCTCTCAACTAAGAATCCCGCATCTGTCAGATATGAGGAGACCCATTTCGCACAGGCAAGTACTTGATCTTTATAAGAGGGCTCAGAACTCACGCTCTCAAATTTCAGGAAAGTAAAGTAATCCTTGATTGCCTCTTCCTTGTATTGTTGAAAAAGCGTTTGAAGTTCTTCGATTGCTGTTTGTGTTTTCATATGTACCTCAAGTTATTATAAAAAAACTTAGCGCCAATATAACGAAATAAACAATTAAACTAAAATACACCTTTCTTTGGTAACGTTGAAATAAGGTGGGATTTCGCTCAACGGAACGAATGAAATCGATTCGCTTCTGGATCCCAAAATGATGCCAATTAGGAAGATGTGGATCTACTCCAGATCCGATCGCAAGTGCATTCAAAGCATCGATGAGGTGTTCGGGTGGCACTTTTAGTTCAAATACATAAAGATCGGCTTGACGTTCAAAGAGACGAGAAAAATAGCCAAAGATATATCGAAAGTAGAGTGCTGCTGAGATGATAAACAAAACGAATGTGAGAAGTGATTCGAATTCTGAACTTACCTGCATAGGATCCTGCACGATGAGATCATAGATCAGGGATGAACCAATCATCCCGCTAATAATCATTCCAAATAGAATAAAGGGATAAATAAGCAAATGCTTATAGCGATGATGTCCAATTTCATGAGCCAAAACAGCTTCAATTGCATCGGGTGAAAGTCGCTGCAATAACGCTGGAGTGAACATCACATAGCGAAATTGCTTAATCACTCCAATGATTGCTGCCGTCAGAGCCCCTTCCATGATCGTCCAAATCTTAAAACCCGCATGTTTAAAGTCTGCACGCTTACAAAGAGCATCCAATCGAACCAAAAGTTCTCGATCTTCTAAATTGCGACAACGCCATAACCACACAATAAGTGGGGGATAGAGGATCACAATCCCTATAAAGCCCACTAATGTGGCTAATGAAACAACATAAAACGCCATCGAATCATCGATTGATACATTAAATAAACTCACTCCTTCACTGACCAATATAAATATTAAAAACGGAATTGTAAAAGGCAGTAGAAAGCGAATGGATCGCCATGTACGGTGTACCGATTCTTTCGAAGATTGGGTGGACTCACATGAATAATAGCTGACTGCTAGTCCAAAAAAATAAGCCAATAAGGTTGCCACCGTTAATGTCGTTATTTCAAAGGGCGCGACTGGAACAAGAAAAATAACCTGCTGCACCTCAATCACAAAAAAAAGAAAAACAAATAAAAGGATAAGCTCTATGTTTGAGAGAAAAATTAATTGTTCTTTAGCAAAGATAAGTCGTTTCCTGAAATTGCGGTTTTGTAAAAAAATCAACAAGAGTGTTCCCAAATATGTGAAGGCAGCTAAACTGGCAATCAACCAAAATTGATCTACAGAATGATGTGGATGACTCGAGGAAACCGTGCTGATCAATAATAATATAGCGATCACAAAAAACAAATTGGAAAACACTTGCCTCCTAAAATCTGACGGTCATATCCACAGCAATTAATACGAGTGATCTTTTAGTACCAAGGTCAAATGCTTGTCGACTCCAATTGCGGTAGTATCCTATTTCTGGACGGATTTGTACAATAGAATTAAAGAAATGGGTCCACCCAATCGCATGACTCGTATAAGTACCTGCAAATCCACTACGTTCCCCATCAACATCTCTCCAATACTCATTGCGTATTGTAAATAGATCGTTCTTAGATAGTTCAAACATTGTATAGTTAAGTACACCAAACGTGAGAGTTGTCCCAGGAATATCAGCTCCTATTCCCCCTCCACCGCCATAAGATTCTGTTGGCCCCACACTGACTGTACCACCCACTACAGCATCCCGCTGCCACATGTAGTACGCCTCTGTTTTCGTGTTGATTTGATCATTGAATTTATGTTGCCATGTTCCCACAAGATAGTTAAAGTTGTCATGACCTGCTGGTTGTCCTTCAAGACTAAATCTACGAAATTTTGCACTATTAATGGAATTCAACACCAAGTAGATTGAATCATTGTTGTCATCAGCCACCCATCGCACCCCAAACATCCCCGTGGGAACTGCCCCAACATACCAAGGTGCCATATCAGTCCCTGCGTGTATAGCCGCTTGAACAGTCCAGTTTTGATTGATCATAGCCGTCAGCATGATCCCTGTTTGTGTGTAAGTATCAAATGTAAATAAAATCGAATGGCTCCCCATATAGTTATCAGGAGCAAACTGTGTTTCAATATCTGGACAAGCAATCCAGCGCCCTACTCGAATAATCAATCCTTCCGCTACAAAAGGAGTATAAATATCGATATACTGTTCAGTAAGATCGACTCCATAAAGGCGATTGTGTTTGAGCAACTGCCCACTCATCCACCCTCCTGAGGTCATATAACGATAATCGATTCCATATAAAACGGTGGAACAAAAGCCAATATCCCAATGTTCCATTTGAACAGAATCAACTAGTCGTTCAATTCTCAATACAGCTTGGTCGAGTTCAAAACGATTGGGAACGAGCCAATAGGAAAAAGGACTATTAGAATTATTGCAGTTACTAAGGTTACCAGATCCATTGATCCACCCATAAGCCATCACTCGGCTTTCTTTGATAGCTTCACCACATGGTAGAGTATAAATGAATTCCATCAAGGGGTATACATCAGTACTGGCAGGAACACCCACCAAAGGATAGCCCTGATATTCAGTAGAGGGGAACGGAGGTGATTCAAAAGGAGCCGGCAGTGCCCGTCTCGGAGGATCTTCAGCCCCTAGGGAAGAGAAAACCAAGCTGAATAGCATCAACCATACATAAGGTGTTGTTGTCATTAGTCATCCTCTTATAAAAGTAAAAGATTAAACTAATATAAAGAGTTTTTAAAAACAAGATGACAAGTGTAAATACCTGAGAAATCGACATGGACAATAGACAAGCAACCATGGACGAACAGCCATAGACATGGACAATGGACAAATTGGATGGAACGTAACTAATTAAGAGTTTTCAGAATTATAGTCCATTGTCCATGGCTATGGCTGTTCGTCCATGGTTGCTTGTCAATTGTCCATGTCCATTATGGAGCAGCTTTTTCGATTCGACGTGTTGTTTGGAGCAAATCCCACTGCTCAGGAGTCATGGTCATTTTTAGGAAAGCATCGCTATGATGCAAGGCTGCCTGTAATAACGATACAGCCCCAAGTTTGAAGTCTCCTTGTGCCACCAAACCTAAACCACCTCCAACAGATCGACAAGTTTGGTCAACCTTTTTTACCAGAGAAGTATTGCTCAAAGTTGTCACAACTGCAGCTCCGGCTTTCTTTGTCCAAGACCACAGATACTGACCAGGAGTGGTTTCATCAACAGTTACTAATGGTTGAGGCTCTTCTGTTTCACTGGTAACGACGACTTCTGTTGGTTCAGGTTTAATTGTTAGTGCCTGTTCCTGCCTAGCTTTCTCAATCGTTTCCAAGCGAGTCTTTTCCTCTACCTCCAATCGAGTTTTTTCTGCAGCTTCTTGACGAGCTTTCTCAATAGCCTCTTGTCGTGTTTTTTCTGCAGCTTCTTGACGAGCTTTCTCAATAGCCTCTTGTCGTGCTTTTTCCATGGCTTCTTGTCGTGCTTTTTCAATTGCTATCTGTTTAGCTTTCTCAATTGCTTCAAGGCGGGCTCTTTCTTCAACTTCGCGTTTTGCTCTTGCTGCAGCTTCAGCTTCCAAACGAGCCTTCTCGAGTGCCTCCCTTCTAGCCTTTTCTGCAGCTTCCCTTCTAGTTTTTTCAACCGCTTCTTGGTGAGCCTTCTCAATAGCTTCTTGACGTTTTTTTTCTTTTATTGCTGTAGCACGTAAATAAAATAGGCTAGCCCCGATCACAATAGGACAAGCAACGGCTAAGATAATGAATGCGATAGGAAGAATTGGTACTATGCAAGCGACAATCAATGCCACTGCAGCAAAGATGATTGCTGCCACGGCTGCTATTTTCTTCCATAGAGCAGGAGGTTGTAAGTTTTTATCCTGTTTTACAGAATCTAAATTAGCGAAAGAATTATTGACCAAGTTACTATTAAAACTATTAACAACACCTTTCATCATGATCCCTATAATTATTATTATTAACAATAATATCAGATTTTGAAATAGAATGCAATTCTTACGTTTATGAGCAAGTCCTTAAAAAGTTACTTTTATTGAATAAAAGCCCCTTTGAGGCTATGAAAAATAGTAGGGTAATTTGGAGTGCGGTGACTTGTCACCGCTTTGTTTAGCTCGACTTGTCGGGCATATTAGCAACCAAACCTTCTCTACACATAGTGTTGAACAATTTTTGGCAGTTTATACGCTCGACAAGTCGAGCTAAACAAAGCGGTGACAAGTCACTGCACTCCAAATTACCCTACTATTTTTCATAGCCTCAAGGGGGGGAGCGAAATAATTAGAAAAATGATAGACTGTACGAGACTATTAAAAAATGACTAGGAAATGAGCAATGTTAATACAAAATTCTAAGGTGTGTCCTCCTATTGCAGATCTCCATTGCGATTTACTACTTTATTTGAGTTTGGACCGTAAACGCACTCCCTATGATCCTCCAGTACGCTGTTCCATACCTCAGCTTCGTCAAGGCAATGTTAAAATTCAGACGATGGCAATCTACACTGAAACCGTTGAGGGATCAGTAAAAAGTGGCATTTCTCAGGTAGAAGCCTTTTTGAATCTACTAAAAAATCATTCTGATGTCTTTGAGCGCATCCAAGAGAACTCAAATAAAATTGGAATTATTCCCGCCATTGAAAATGCCTCCGCTTTTTTGTGAAGAAGGGGAAGAATTAGAAAAAGCTCTCCATCGATTGACTGAATGGCGGCACCGAGTCGGATCGATTCTCTATATGAGTCTAACCTGGAACACAGAGAATCGTTTTGGAGGGGGAGCTCACACTGACATAGGACTAAAAAATGATGGTAAACGCCTACTGGAATACTTATGCGAGCATCAAATCGCTGTTGACCTTAGTCACACCTCCGATCGACTCGCCTATGAATTGTTAAATGAGATCGACAAACGCAACTACCAGATCCCAGTCATTGCGAGCCATTCCAATGCACGTGCCGTGTGTAATGCTCCTCGTAATCTTCCCGATGATCTGATCAAGGAAATTGTTCGTCGCAAGGGTCTGATTGGGATGAATTTCGTCCGTTTTTTCTTGGGGTCGGAAAAGGAAACAGCACATAATTTTACCCGCCATTTTGAACATTTCTGTACATTAGGAGCCCTATCCCATCTATGTTTTGGAGCCGATTTCTTTAACGATGAGGATCTCTCTCCTGCCTATCGAAAACCACCTGGAGCCACCTTTTTTCCAGCTTACGACAATGCAAGCACCTATTCAAATGTGTTAAATCAATGGCGCCAACAGGGGGGAGTCTCAGAAGATGCGTTGCTGGGGGTCTGCTATGGAAACGCCCGCAAATTTATTGAATCACTCACGTAAGATGTTGTAGTTAATAATATTAAGATCATGTATACTGGTACATTATACTGATAAAATATTCACTTGCTTTAGAGAAGAAGACTATGACTCAAAAAACCGCTGTAGTCGCCATGTCTGGTGGCGTTGATTCGTCCGTTACTGCCTTGTTGCTAAAACAGAAGGGGTATCGCGTCATCGGCATGTTCATGAAAAATTGGGAAGAAAAGGATGAAAATGGCGTTTGTCAATCATCCCTAGAATTCGCCGATGTTGTGCGCGTCTGTGAACAACTCGATATCCCCTACTACTCAGTCAATTTCGTCAAAGAATACTGGGATCATGTCTTTGCTCATTTCCTTAAAGAATTTGAATTAGGGTATACCCCAAATCCCGATATCCTATGCAATCGCGAAATCAAATTTAAAATTTTATTAGATAAAGCCCTAGAAATCGGAGGGGATTTCCTTGCAACCGGACACTACTGTCGCATCGGATTCGACCAGAACTCCTGGCAACTGCTCAAAGGGGTCGATCCAGGGAAGGATCAAAGTTATTTTTTATATACCATCGGACAAGAAGCTTTAAGTCGGGTGCAGTTTCCCATCGGCGACATGCTTAAAACAGATCTCCGAACAATTGCTCGGGAACACCGTTTAGCGACATCTGCAAAAAAAGATAGCACGGGGATCTGTTTCATTGGGGAACGCAATTTCAAGGAATTTCTTGGCAAATACATTGCCTACAAGCCAGGACATTTTAAGACATTGGATGGACGCATCGTTGGAGACCACGAAGGGGTTGCCTATTATACTCCAGGACAAAGAAAAGGAATGGGGATTGGTGGTGCAGGGGACGCCTGGTTTGTTGTTGGGAAGGACATCGCTCAAAATGTCGTTTATGTCGAGCAAGGCACCCGCCATCCTGCCCTCTACTGCGATGAGCTAACCGCCACAGAGGTCAGCTGGGTGGCAGGTAACCCCCCTAGCGAATTTCCCTATTCATGTACCTCCAAAGTTCGGTATCGCCAACCCGACCAAGCCTGCACAATTATGCGTTCGGAGGAAGGAAAGCTTTATGTGAGATTCGCAATTCCACAACGCGCTGTGACCCCTCGACAATCGATTGTTTTCTATAATGGCGATATCTGTTTGGGTGGAGCGATGATAGAGAGTCCAGGACCTTCCTATTACGCTCAAGGCCGAGACTTACCTGAAATCGTCGCTCCTTAATACTAGACATCTTATGCTTATTAATGTACAATAGCGAGATTATAAACCCATATAAATTACCCAAATTAATGAGAGTATTGTGATGACTATTAAATATTCTGTTGTGATTCCATTAAAAAATGAAGAAGATAATATTGCCGATCTCATCCAAGAATTAGAACCTATAATGGAAGGACTAAAACAACCGTGGGAACTTCTCTGTATCGATGATGGCTCTACCGACACTACTCTATCGGTATTACAAGAACTCGCCGAACAAAAACCCTATCTCCGCATCTTAGTCTTTGATCGCAACTACGGACAGTCATGCGCTTTTGATGCTGGATTCAGAAATGCTAAAGGGGAGTGGATCATCACCCTCGATGGCGATAGACAAAATGACCCGACTGATATCCCTAGATTAATTGCAGAGACCAAATCACACGACCTGATCTGTGGAAGCCGTATCAATAGACGCGATCCATGGCATAAAAAATTAACTTCACGTCTCGCTAACTTTATACGCAGTCGACTATGCCACGACCACGTTCATGATACAGGCTGTTCCTTAAAAGTTTACCGAAGATCCTGCTTCGACCACATCAAAATGTACAAGGGAATGCACCGATTTCTTCCCGCACTGTTTAAAATCGAAAATTTGCGCATCATAGAAATTCCAGTCAATCACCGCGAACGTGTCAAAGGGCAAACCAAGTATAACCTATTCAATCGTTCATTCAATACAATCGCCGATTTACTTGCCGTGAGATGGATGATGAAGCGACATATTAACTATAAGATCGATAGAGAGATCTCATGAGTGGTGATTGGCGCGAATTGCTTTACCCCTTAGGATTTCTTGCAGCGGCAGCCTTCAGCGGACGGATGCTTCTACAATGGCTGACGAGTGAAGTGCGTAAAGAAAGCACTGTGATGCCGCTCTTTTGGAAACTTTCCCTTTGTGGAAATCTTTTGTTAGTGGTCCATTCCCTAATCCAAGTTCAGTTTCACGTATGCGCCATCCAAACATGCAATGCCGTCATCTCATGGCGCAATTTAAATTTAATGCAGCCAGTTGAAAATCGCTTTTCAACACGCCGTACGATCCAACTTATGATTGCAGCTATCTGCTTGATCAGTCTAACCTTTGCCCTCCAAGGTCATTTTCTAATCGGTGAAGGAAATGAATGGTTTAGAATCCCCGTCGCGCCCTGGCAATCACATAACGTGGTCTCGTTCTCAACAGCTTGGCATCTATTTGGATTTGTGGGTCTCATGCTATTTAGCAGTCGATTTTGGATTCAATGGTGGTATGCAGAAAAGAAGCAAACAAGCTATCTCGGAGCCCCCTTTTGGTGGGCGAGCTTAATTGGTGAATCGATCTGTTTAGTCTATTTCTTCACCATTGGAGACTCAGTCAATTACATCGGCCCTCTAGTAGCCCTTGTGCCCTATATTCGAAACTTGATGTTGCTCTATCCCAAAAAGCAAGACAATCTCTTAAAACCACAGACCGAAAGCAGTGCAAAAAGCAACAATTAAGGACATCTATGAATCTATTTATTTTTGCAGGTGAGCATAGTGGTGATTTACATGGAAGCCATCTCGTACACCGCTTAAAATCATACTCTCCTGGAATTTCTGTAGAGGGGGTGGCCGGACCCAAAATGCGCGCACAGGGAGTAACCCTAGAATCGGTAGTTGGAGACGGTAAAGTGATGGAAGATTTTGAGGTGATGGGGCTCTCTGACGTCATTTGCGCTCTTCCTAGTCTCTACTTCAAATTCATTCGCATCCGCAATCACATCATTAATACAAAACCTGATGCTGTCGTTTTAATCGATTATCCCGGATTCAATCTCAAGATGGCAACGGCACTACGCAAACAGGGATATCAGGGTAAAATTATTCATTATATCTCCCCCTCAGTATGGGCTTGGGGAAAACATCGGATCGAAACAATGGCGAAATCACTCGACCTCCTATTGATCATCTATCCATTCGAATCAAAATATTTTAATGAAACCAAATTAAAAGTCGAATATGTAGGCAATCCTCTCTCCGAATATCTCAGAAACTATTATTACGATGAAAAATGGAAAGAAAAGCTAAAGATTCCTCTAAATAGCCCTATCGTCGCACTTTTTCCAGGAAGTCGAGAAGCTGAAATCAAGCGCAATCTCCCTATCATGCTCGAAGCGGCATCGCAACTAAAAAAACAGTTTCCAGAAGTCTTGTTTGGTGTGTCATGTGCCCATCCCTGTGCGAAAGAAGTCATCACTCATCACCCATTCTCTGAATCGATCTACATTGTACCAAGAGAGTGCACCTATGAGCTAATGCGAGATAGTCGAACGGCACTTGCAAAATCAGGCACTGTGACACTCGAACTTGCTCTCCACGGAACTCCAACAGTCGTGGTTTACAAGCTCACATTACTCAATCGATTGTATGCAAAATACATTTTGAAGTTAAATCTTCCCCACTATTGTATTGTCAATATAATTTCAGGTCATTCTGTATTTCCCGAACTCATCGAAAAAGACCTATCTACTGAGCAGATATTCGAACAATTAAAAAGACTTCACCTCGATGGAAAAGACCGCCAAGTATGTATTGAAGAATGTCAGAAAATTCAAAATATGCTCGGAGGAACTGATACAAGTGCCCTTGCCGCAAAAGCGATTTTAAAGAGTGTATCATGCTGAAAAAGAACTGGAAGAAATTTAAACAGTACTTTCTCCCAAGATTAATCGCTTACACAGCAAAATATGGAATGAAATTGCTTCTAATCACTTGTCGCGTTGAAGTACGAGGTATTAAAAACTTTGTGAATACGGCGGAAAAATCCCCTTGCATCCTCATGCTGTGGCACAACCGAATGGTCTTAGTTCCAAAAACAATGCTTACATATGCACCTCAATTTATCTATACAGCATTTATCAGCAAAAGCCGTGATGGAGATTCTTTAGCCTTACTCACCGAAAGTTACTCAGCAGGAAGAGTCCTACGAGTAGCCCATAACGCCCGTCACCAGGCT
>Ga0207012_1007_pt1 | contig 74837 bp, 68 predicted proteins | sample Alteio_BWMinCont_80_FD_153471 | JGI IMG/M metagenome (GOLD analysis project Ga0207012, IMG submission 153471) | Enriched cells from forest soil in Barre Woods Harvard Forest LTER site, Petersham, Massachusetts, United States -... | ecosystem: Environmental > Terrestrial > Soil > Temperate forest >...
TCAGGAATACTACAGGCACTAATACTAATTTACAGCTGGCATACAGCGGCCTCATGAAGTCAAGTTTTTATCTGGGTACAATGGACTCTTCATCGGCATATGCTGATTCTCTTATTGCTATGCCTCAACCCGATTCAACATTAAGGACAGAAGCATTGCTATACAAAGGCAAGGTCTTATCCCAGTCAAAAAATACAGAAGCTGCCCAGTCTTACTTCCAGCAGGTGCAAGACAATTCTAATACTACCATCGCTGCAGAAGCGCGGTACAATATTGCCGAATATTATTACAATCAAGATAACCTGAAAGATGCAGAGAAAATGGCCAATGCCACAATTCGCGCATCATCTGGCAACGATTATTGGACAGTTAAGGCTTATCTTTTATTGTCAGATATACTGGTAAAAGAAAAGGACTATTTTAATGCCAAAGCCACCCTGCAAAGTATTGTAAAGAATACGGGGATAGCAGAACTAAAGCAGGAGGCCACCAGGAAACTGGACCAGGTAAAGAAACTAGAGAAAAAACAAAGTAAACTATCTGAAGAATGATTTGCGGGAGTATGAAAAAGTTATTCTTATTGACAGCCGTTTGTGTTGCTGCATCTTCATATGGTGTGGCGCAAACAGCCGTACCTGCAAGAGATACATCAATAAAAGGGGCAACCATTGAGGTGATCCAATCTTACAAGCCTGAAGTAAAACAACGGCCTAAACAGGAGTACACACCTTCTCTACCACCTGTTGATAATACACACCCGGTATTTAACTACAACGTCCCACAACAAACACTTAACTATTCTTACAATTCCTTACCGTTACGCCCCCTGGCACTGGGCCGGGACACTACCCTTCCACCATATCCTAATTACGTAAAACTGGGTGGGGGTAACTTATCTACTCTATTCCTGGACGCAGGTATTGGCAGCCTGAAGGGTAAAAACTATGAAACTGCTTTCCATCTGCATTCCATAACGCAACAGGGCAGCATTCAAGATCAAAAATCTTCACTTACTGATTTTGAGGCAGACGGTACATTGCATAAAGCAAGTGGCCAATGGCATGGTTTCGTGGATGCCATGCGCAATCAGTATAGCTACTTTGGTTATAATCACGACCTGTACCAACCTACGGCAGACAGTATAAAACAAACGTTTACGAGTGTAAAAGTGGGTGCCGATATGCAAAAAGAGAACGCAGCAGATAGCAAGTTCAATTACCACCCTGCAATAGCCGCCTCTATTTATGCAGATAAATTCAGCACAACTGAGACCTCTTTCACATTAAACGCTCCTTTTTACTATCGCATAGATAGTTCGCTTGACCTGCAGATAGCTGCAAATGGTATATTTACGCAGTATAAAAACGCGCAGCAAAGTTTCAGCAACAACATTATTCAGTTCGATCCCGGTATCAACTACCATACAGGGTCGTTTACTGCACACGCTTACCTTTCACCAGCTATAGGCAGCAATGAAAACTACCTTTTGCCCAACCTTGGCGCAACCTACAATATACCCAAAACATTATTTACAATAAACGCTGGCTGGACAGCAAGCGTAAGACAAAACACTTACGAACAACTGACCACCGAGAACCCTTATATTTTCAACTCTTTTGTAGCGCCACAAGGTATGTATGCACCACAGCAAACACGCAGCGACGAAGTATATGGTGGCATACAAACCAATCTGGGTAATCACTTGTCATTATCTGGCAGGGTAAGCTGGTGGCAGTACGACCATTTGCCCGTATTCCTAAACAATATTGGCGATCAAAAACAGTTTAGTGTTCTCTACGATAATAACCTTAACGCAACGTCTTTACAGGCAGCGCTTACCTACAAAGTTGCCAATAAATTCTCTGCCGATGTGCAAGGTATTTTCTATACCTACTTCAATGGCTCGCAGGCAAAAGCATGGCAGGAACCCGGCATACGCCTCAGGGGCTCATTGCTCTACCGCCCTATTGCAGCACTCAGCCTTACAGCATATGCAAATGTGCTGGACCAGATATATGCCTTGCAAAATGCAACAATAGTAAAGCTTGATCCCACACTTGATATAGGTGGTAGCGCCGAATACCAATTGATTCCCAGATTATCTGTTTTCTTACAGGTTAACAACCTCCTGAACAATAAGAATGAACGCTGGCTTGGCTACCAGTCTTACGGCACTAATATATACGGCGGATTGAGATTTAAATTTTAGTATGGTTATGGTCACATTGAAACGATATGCTTACCTTCACTACAATTTTTGATTAGAAATGGACATAGCTAAATATATAGGACTTTTTTTACTAAAAAACCACTTTTGCTACATACATGGTCTGGGCAACCTGGAGCTCAGAAAACGTTCTGCTACGCAGGATGGTGATACCTTGCGCGGCCCCTCTTATGAGGTTGTAGTAACACAAGGTGGCTCAATAGACGATAACCTTGCCAACTTTATAGCTACTAACGAATTTATCAGCATATCGAAAGCATCCAATGCACTACGCGATTTCAGCACCAATTCCCGGGCGCAATTATTGGAAGGTAAAGATGTTATTATATCCAATATTGGGAAGTTCCAGGAGGTAAATGGAAGAATATCATTTATCACAGATCCTAACCTGCAATATACACCGCATTCTGTTCCATCTATGCGTACAGATCGCAGGCCGGATGAAGCTGCTGCTGCGCGGCCTTATACCCCACCATTACCTTCTATGCAGACAAATGCTGAAAAACCCGCATCTCAATCTGCAACTCCACCACCGCCACCAGCCCAATCAACGGCATCCGTTGATTGGAAAAAAGTGATCGTAGCTGTGGTAGCATTAATAGTACTTATTGTACTTGCACTGGTAGCTTTCAAATTTATACAGAACAGGAACAATAAGGCCGAATCAGATTTGCATCCTCATGTATTGGTGCCGCCACCCACTATGGTTCCACCCAAAGTAGATAGCGCTGCTTTATTAAAGAATGCAGATACAATGCGCACCTACAACTTTATTATTGGTGATGAGGAAACCCGCAAAAAAGCCGAGAAAAAAGCAGCGCTTATGATCTCTTATGGTCATCAGGGTGTGCAGATGGTGCCACAAGATTCTTCTATGTTCCTCATAGTGATGCCTGTAAAATGTGCCCCAAGCGATACTTTAAGAGTTATGGATTCCCTCGGTAGGTTCTATGCTTATCCGGGCGTCAGTATTTATCAATAAAGTAATCTATTAAGCAGAACTTATTTTTCAATAAAAGGGCCGAAGCCCTTTTATTTTTTGCAAGATCAAAACCATACACATAAGCAACCACCCATCTAAAGATAGTCCCCTATTCCAGAAGACGCATTACTATACATCAGTAAAAAAAAGAAGATCAGAACTTATTCAACAGCCAGGAATTGCTCTGCCATGGTTATGAGTTCACCTGTAGCTATGTTCAAGTGCTCATTTATCAGAATTCTGTCAAACTGGGGAGCAAATGTAAGCTCCTGTTCAGCCTTTGATATACGTTCATTTAAGCTGAACTCTGTTTCAGTACCTCTGTGAACAAGCCGGCGGCGCAGTTCTTCCAGCGATGGGGCCTCAATAAAAATAGTGAAGGCTATACTTGGGTACCGGTCGCGTATGGCGAGTGCACCTTGCACATCTATATCTACAAGTGGAGTTTTGCCACTATCCCATATTCTTTGCAGCTCAGACCTTAACGTACCATAGTACTTACCAGGATAAACCATTTCCCACTCTACAAAAGCATCTTCATCTATCAGTTGCCTGAATTTCTGTTCATCAAAGAAATAGTAATCCTTAGCATTGATCTCACCAGAACGTGGTGACCGTGTGCATGCCGATATAGAAAAAGACAGGTTGGGACATGCCGTCAGTAACCGCTTCACTAAAGTAGTTTTACCGGAGCCGGACGGTGCAGTAATGATGATGATCTTGTTGGCCAAAGATGTAAACGCTTAAAGGAATGCGAATATAAATTGATAATTCCACACTTCTATGTGCCACACTGCTTCTCATCACATTTTAAAAATACCGAGCAATTATTATTTCAATGCATAGTGCTACAGTTATGCTATATCTAAATAAAAAATGGATCAACCTGCCGTATAGCAAAAGTTAATCCATTCTATATAGTTAATCTAGGTTTTCAGTCTCTATTCATCCAGCTTCAGTACAGCAAGGAAAGCTTCCTGTGGTATTTCCACATTACCTATCTGGCGCATACGTTTCTTCCCTTCTTTCTGTTTTTCAAGCAATTTTCGTTTACGCGATATATCACCACCATAACACTTTGCAGTAACATCTTTACGCATAGCCGATATAGTTTCGCGCGCTACGATCTTAGCGCCCAATGCAGCCTGTATTGCTATCACAAACTGTTGACGTGGCAAAAGGTCTTTAAGTTTAGAACACAACTTACGGCCAAACTCGTTGGCACGGCTGCGGTGTATTAAAGCGCTCAAAGCATCTACTTTTTCAGCATTCAGCAGTATATCCATCTTCGCTATGTCGCTTTCACGGTAGTCAAGCGGGTTATAGTCAAAAGATGCATAACCACGGGTTGATGATTTCAGCTTATCATAGAAGTCAAAAACTATTTCTGTAAGCGGCAGTTCAAATATAAGTTCTACCCGGGTTGGTGTAAGATAATGCTGGTTGATAAGAACTCCTCGTTTGCCCAGGCACAGGCTCATGATATTGCCTATGTAATCAGGCAACGTTATGATCTGCGCACGGATGAATGGCTCTTCAATACGATCTATACGGCTGGGATCCGGCATTTCTGTCGGATTATTTACAATGATCGCTTTATCCTTATCACGGGTCAGGTAAGCTTTAAAACTTACGTTGGGCACAGTAGTGATCACGGTCTGGTTAAACTCACGTTCCAGTCGTTCCTGTATGATCTCCATATGCAGCATACCCAGGAATCCACAACGGAAACCAAAGCCAAGCGCCTGCGATGTCTCAGGCTCATAAGTGAGCGATGCATCGTTAAGCTGTAGTTTTTCCATGCAGTCACGCAGGTCTTCAAAATCATCAGTATCTACGGGGAATATCCCTGCAAACACCATCGCTTTCACTTCCTGAAAACCGGCAACAATTTCCTGGGTAGGGTTAGTCACCTGGGTAATTGTATCCCCTACTTTCACTTCCCTGGCTACCTTTATACCTGTTATGAGGTAACCCACATCGCCTGTTGTCACCTCGGGTTTAGGCACAAGCCCCATTTTTAAAATACCCACCTCATCCGCATAATATTCTGCGTCTGTATGTATGAACCTGATCTTTTCCCCCTTCTTAATGGTGCCATTGAACACGCGGAAGTAAACAATAATACCCCTGAACGAGTTAAATACACTGTCAAATATAACAGCCTGCAGTGGCGCATCTTCCTTCCCTTTTGGAGCAGGGATACGTTCTATAACAGCAGCCATTATTTCTTCTATACCTATGCCCGATTTACCGCTGGCCAGTATTATATCTTCTACCTTACAGCCAATCAGGTCCACTATTTGGTCCTGGGTTTCAGGTATCATAGCGCCGTCCATGTCTATCTTGTTAATAACGGGGATGATCTCCAGGTCATTATCAAGCGCAAGATAAAGGTTAGATATGGTTTGTGCTTGTATCCCTTGCGAAGCATCTACCAGCAAAAGCGCACCTTCACAAGCTGCCAGCGCTCTCGATACTTCATACGAAAAGTCAACGTGACCTGGAGTATCTATCAGGTTAATCACATACTTTTCGCCCTTATATACATAGTCAATTTGTATAGCATGGCTTTTAATGGTAATGCCTTTTTCACGTTCCAGGTCCATATCATCAAGCACCTGCGCCTGCATATCGCGGGATGATATGGTTTTGGTAAATTCTAAGAGACGATCGGCCAGGGTACTCTTACCGTGGTCGATATGGGCTATGATACAGAAATTGCGAATATTTTGCATAAGAAATTAAGAATTGCAAAAGTACGCAAAAATGAGGGGTTTACCGTATCAATACAACGTGTGATTTTTACAATACTTGCGGAAGCAGTATTCAAAAAAAAGCCGGTAATAGAAAATCTCCTTTCCTATTGCCGGATCTGTAATAAAAAACAATATAATTAATACACGTGCTGTCCGCCGTTAATGGCATAGTTTGCCCCGGTTATAAAACTAGCTTCCTTTGACGCCAGGAAAGACACCAGGTGTGCTATCTCTTCAGTGCCACCCAAACGGCCAATAGGTATTTCGGCAACTATTTTATTTCTTATTTCCTCGGCTACGGCCATTACCATGTCTGTACCAATATAGCCCGGGGAGATAGTATTTACTGTTATCCCTTTCCGCGCTACTTCCATAGCCAGTGTTTTAGTGAATCCGTGCATCCCAGCTTTTGCAGCCGAGTAGTTTGCCTGGCCAAACTGACCGCGCTGACCATTTACAGAAGATATATTAATAACGCGTCCGTATTCGCGCTCTATCATTTGGTTAATGACATTACGGGTACAATTAAATACACTATACAAATTAGTTTTTAAAACCGCATCCCAATTTGATGGTGTCATTTTACGAAAAGCGCCATCGCGGGTTATACCTGCGTTATTTACCAATATGTCTATTCCTCCAATTTCACGCTCTACCTTTCCTATCATTTTCTCTACTGCATCGTAGTCGCTTACATCACCTTGGTACATATCAAAATCATAACCAAGCTCCTTCATTTTAATTTTCCATGCAGCAGCTTTTTCTTCGTTGTTATAGTTGGCCACTACACGGTATCCATCGTTGGCAAGCCGTACACAAATAGCTGTACCCAAGCCCCCTGTACTTCCCGTTACTAATGCTACGTTTTTGTTTTCTAAATCCATAACCTTATGAAGTTGTTTGTGACGAAATAATTTGATACACAATGTAATTATTATTTCAATTAACTAGTGAAGCATACAACAGGAATTATCTAACAAAAAACATTAGAGGTGTTGGCATGAAATTTAGTAAACTTTATGTGTGCGAGTATATAGCGCAATAGATAAAATCATAACGTAACAAAACCCAAACACTATGAAGAAGACCCAGATTGTCCCGATTCTCGCACTGCTGGTAGTACTAACGCTAAGCATGTCAGGTTGCCAGGTAATAGGTGACATATTTAAAGCCGGAGTATGGGCCGGAGTATTGATGGTAGTGGTGGTAGTAGGCCTCATTATCTTCCTCATATCCCGCATATTTGGCGGTGGCAAGTAAAATATCCCAATTATTAAACCATAAAAGATAGAACCATGAGCACATCTAAATTTTTCGCAGGCGCACTAATAGGATTAGTTGCAGGCCTGCTGATAGCACCCGAAAAAGGGGAAGAAATGCGTGAAGACATAGCAGTGAATGCCGAAAAATGGAGAAAAAAACTCAACAGGATGCTGGGCAAAACAGGTGCTGAGCTCGACGATCTGAAAAGACTTTTGGGTGAAGAAGTTGAAGGGTTGAGCGATGATGTACGCCACCGCATACTCAATATATTGGATGAGAGCCGAAGCACCGCAAGCAACATAAAAAGCAATTTTACTACAGAGTTTAGGTAAAACCGAAATAATAAAATTTCAGGAAAAAAATGTAAACAGAAGAGCCACCCTGGTATCGGGTGGCTTTTTCATGCGCTCCAATCGGCCACTATTTTAGAAACAGTAACTAAATACGCTACCCTTGCAATAAATAGCCCCGGCATTGCGGCCAGGGCTATTATAATTATTTAATCCTCTAATTATTATTGTACTTGTATTACCTGGTAGGCGTCCTGCCCGTTTTGCGATATCGGCTGGTAGTAAGTATTGTTATACAATAGCACGTCCTGCCCATTTATCTGCTGTTCTGTAGCGCCCTGGGGTATTTCGGTAACAATAGCACCAACAGGAGCTGGTACCACACGGAAAGAATTGCCTTGGTTCACATAAAATGCCCCCCCATAATAATAGTAATCCACATCACCTACCGGTACTGTCACATAACCATTGGGCAGATAGCTGACAACCGCACCCACTGGTGGGGCAACAGCTGTGTAACCAGAACCGGAAGGTTCGTAATATACACCGTTATCATAATAATAGGCCTGGTTTGCAATTGAGAAATATAAAGCATCGGCTGCCAGCGATGCAGCAAAATACCCAAAAGGATGCCAATAAGGCCCCCATACGTACGGATGATATGGGTGGTAAAAATAGGCGCCACCACCATATATATGACCATAGCCGTAACCAGAGTGATATGCATGGTCTGTGAAACGGGCACCACCGCCATAGCCACCAACACGGCCACCATAACCGCCACGGGCAGCAGGTGCAGGAAATGAATGGCTACCTATGTTGCGCGCACCACCATTAAAACCACCACCGCCGAATCCACCTCTTCCCGCTGCTGGTGCTGAAGAACGTGAGAAACCACCGCCGCCGCCGTGAGATCCACCACCGCCGCCACCATGGCCAAACCTTTGAGCCATGCCGTTTTGGGGGAAACAGAATGTAATGAAGGCAAAAACACCAATAATATTTATAAGCTTTATTCTACTGATCGTTCTCATGACTATAAATGTTGCAGAGTGAAATTAATTTTTTGCTGATAATGGGGTTAGTTTGATCTTTTTGGCATTTGCAGGAGCCTTGAACTCAAAGATGCTATTGGGCAATACAGGATTAATTTCCCAATCTGAATAAACAGCTTCGTATTGCGGGTTCATTGGTTTGTTAGTATATACAATAACCAGCTTTACAGGCAGGTAAAAAGCATCATTAGCTATCCAGAACTGAAAGGTTTTGTCCTTTGAAGTACCCGCGATATGAAAACATTCTTTGCCATCTATCTTTGTCATCCCCAGCATGGAGAGGTTGGTGGCATCTGCCAAAATATCGTCAACAAATGTGGGGTAAAGAAAATCTGCCATAGGGAATACAATGCCGTAATCCTTGTTCATGTAGTCTATCATCTCTACAATACTCCCGGGCACTTTGGTGCGGGCATAATGATTTTTGTCAACAGAATAATAGCTAAGTGTTTGGCCGTTATACGACATATACCGGTTACCCTTATCACCTTCAGAACGTATAAGCAGCTTATCGGCCCCCCCTACGTAAACATGTTCTACATCTGAATGCTTTACAAGCCCAAGATCAGGGGTGGTGACATCGTAACAAGACTTTACGGTAGCGCTGCAGGATTTCAAATCCCCTATCATTGCGCTCATCCGGTCGAGCAGAGATACTGCTACAGTATCAATATTGCGCGATTGTGCTTTTACCTGCACCGATAAAATGCAAATGAAAAGCAGGAAAAGTGTGTTTTTTTTCATGGTGTGTTTGTTTTATTATTTGGTATATCAAAATTAAATGAAATGCCGAAGTCTAAGAATGATATAAAGTATGTTTATCAAAACTTTATCAGGGCTAAAGAGGAAAGGCTCCAGTCTATACAACTGAATACAGAAATAAAGCCATGCTAAAATTGTGCCAGATTCCTATTCGTCATCTTACACAAAACGTTATAATTTCCTATCTTTTAGCGGGATAACCAACTTAAGCCCTGACCACTGTTCGTTTACCGCACATACCTTCACATCTACCAACCCATTGGCTAGTGCCAGGCTTCTTATCAGTTCTTCGGTTACATCGGTAGGTATATTGGCTGCTTTCTTGTACCACGATACCCATATCATGCCATCTTCTACTATCTCGTTCCTGAGTTTTGCTATATGCACCTGCAGGTCTTTAGCATTGATAGCAAAATAGTGAATAAAATCTTTTTTGGTTGTAGTATCAGCAAGTAGCGTTACAGGCGGCATATCTGTAAACATGCTGAAATAGTCACCCGGAGCATGCACCAGTCGTATCTTATCTCCCGACTTGATGCCCAGCTTTTTAGTGAGTGATGTTGATGAGTAACCTGCTGACATAAATATATTTACACTATAGGATAAAAGGATTGAAAAGGGCCCTGATTCCATCTAACGCTTTCACCTGTGTGTCGTAAATAAAGTTACAAAAATGGTGTAAGCGTTTCTCAATAAACATATCAACACTAAGGGGTGAAACAATTTAACTGAATGTTTCATTTACAAAAAAGAGACTTATGGATTCCAGATACTGAGCGGAACATCTGGAATACTAACGATATTGATATTTTTATCTGTACATTAGATTATAAACAAGAAGAATAGTTACGCTACAATCACCTTATAATTATTGGACACAAATATGCCAAGCAGTAAAGTATATTTAGGAAGAGTAAAAGATCCATTATCCTTGAAGGAGGCGGAAGCTAATGTGCTCTGGAATGGTACTATGCCATTAAGGGTAAACTTTGATGACGGCCAGTCTGCCTTATTAGATATTAACCATCCACGCGCAGCAGTCTGGGCAAAGATGATCAATCGCATCCAACGCAACAACTTCCCGGCATATGTAGAAGTTGATGCGGATACTGATATCATCACTAGGTTATGCATACCCATTGCCACAAAGGTATTAGCGATACGTACTACAACGGAAGGTCCCGTAGAAGTGGTGCTGAGTGCATCCGATGCGTTGCATTTCCTGCGTAACGATGTTCCAGGTTTCGACAGATTGCACCATACCCTGCAGCATGCAAAAGATACAGATGCAACAATACTGGTCACAGCAACATTGCATCATTTAGATGTTGTTGATGTAAGAGCGCTTCCTGCGTTCTTGATCCAGGGGCCTTTTGATCCATTGCCCGATCCGGAACCCGTAGTGCCTGTTTCGCCGGAAAGATGTATGGAGTTGTTCAGAATGGTAAGTGTGGAGACCTGCATAACAGGTTCAATGACATCTCCATGCATAGCATACAAGTACCCGTATAGCGGGTGTAATGTAAGGGCGCACCTTATGTGTTACATACTGAGGGCTGCCGGGGCAACTCCCGAAAAGATGTGGATATCCCCCGGGCTTCATGCCAAAACTGCCAATGCGCCTAAGTGCGAAGTGGGATGGGGCTGGCATGTCGCACCAACGCTATTAGTAACTCGCCCGGTTGGCGATCCTGAAAAAATGGTACTAGACCCTTCCCTTTGCGATGGCCCTGTTACAATAGCATATTGGAAATCACTGCAAGGCAACCCCAATGCAACCCTGACACCTGCTCAATGGGATGGTTATAATTTCCTGGCAAAAGGGACTGCTACACAAATGGAGGCAGACGACGAAATGGAAAACTACCGGGAGTGGTTGGCCGATCTATGGATAGAAAGCCCGCCACCTTATAAATGCCCGCCAGTCGATAAATAATGGAAATCGACATTGCTGTTTCACTGCCCAATTATTAAACATATCTTATGTACCCAACCACTTACCTGTTTCGTATTGCCCAAACCGTTTCTGTATTTGCTATCGGTGTCATGGCTCTATTAATTGTAGTAGGAAATACTACCGATTACTATACCAACTATCACTTTGTGGAGCACGTAATGAAAATGGATACTATATTCCCAGGTAGCAATATCCTTTACCGCAGTATCAACAGCACTTTTCTTTATCATGCTGGTTATATCTCCATCATTATACTGGAGACTTCCATGGCATTTTGCTGCTTAAAAGGTAGTTGGCTGTTGTTTAAAAACTTTAAGAATGATGCATCGGCCTTCTATGCTTCTAAGAACTGGGCTGTTGCAGGGCTTATTATTGGTATCGTTATTTGGTTCATGGGGTTTGAGGTGGTTGGTGGTGAGTGGTTCGCGATGTGGCAAAGCCCTACCTGGAACGGGCTGGGCAGTGCCGAGCGCATTGTTAGTTTTCTTGTCCTGGTCTTGATCTCATTGCAGATCAAAGAACACAACCCTCAATAGGTTGTCAACTCATGCGTTGGCTTTGTTCCTGAATTTTATTAGCTCTCCTTTATAGTTACACCTTTATCTTTTACACTTATATTGGTAAATGGCGAAGTTTCCCTGAAAGCAACTGTATCTGCCGGTGTGTTTGCAACAAACACCGCCAGCCTTCCATTTGTAAAACTGTCGTTATGAATTGCATCCGGTTTTATGGCCAGGGCCGATCCGTCGGAAGGGACTCTGAAAGTAGTAAATATGATCTTTGGGATATTATCTTTGGGGTTGTCAACCTTACGCCCCAAGGTAACTTTAGCTTCACAAAATACCTGGCCGTCCTTGGTGGTTGGCCTCGGCAGAAAAATATGTGGAAACGGATGGTGCTCTACAAACATACCACCGCCGCCCGAAGGTGACATTGCGTAGTTTCGGATATAATCGGGTAACGATGTATTGTATTCCATGCCAAACAATACTTGGTCAAAACCAACACAGAATTCTTCCTTCGGCTTCAGGAGCTTGGCGCCGTAAAACGCAAGCGTTCTATGATAGTCGGGATGATCTATATCCAGCACAGGTAAGGTCACAGCTCTTTCATTTATGTACAACGATCCCGTACTGCCAAATACATTGGCCGATTCATCAAGGCTGGGTACCATTCCCCCATCTTTGCTGCTCACCCAGTTGGCGCGCACGGTTACGGCATTACCATCTTCCGGTTTTGCAGCTTTGCTTTCCAGCTCCAACAGTTGCTCGATCAATGATTGTTGGGTACAACTTTCTTCTATTAACTGCACACCGGTGCCCTCACCCGGCGTTAAAGCTACTTTGGTGCCCGGACGAATAGGACCATAAATAGCCGTAGTGGTCATTAACGGAACACCTTCCGGGCTTGATCGTATAACAACCGCGTCGTTTAAAAACCTTATATTTTTAATCAGGTCTGGCCGTGTAATATGAATATCAACAGTTTTCCATTTTCGTTGCGCAAGAATTTTTTCTATTTCCACTGGAGATAGAACTGTAAGGGATTCTACGTATGATGTTCTGATTACGTGACTCATGGTGTTTATATTATGTGATTCCGATATTATAGCGAGGATTACTGGTTAAATATAATGTGTTTTTCCTGAATACCAAACATCTGGAATAATAGGCAGTCGAACCCTGTATGTGTACTCAACCAGTTAGGTTGACAGATAACTTGATGAGTTTTTTTATTTGGACCTATGGTACCTTCGCAGTCAGGAACCTTCGAATATTTCGAAACTGATTAAATAATTAAACACACTTATGGAAAATGGAATAGAAAAACCGGAATTTTGGGAGGCTGCTTTTAGCGAGAAAAGAGAGATGTGGGGCTTCGAGCCAGCCAATTCTGCAATATTGACCAAGGATTTTTTTGTTGAAAAATCAGTGAAAAACATTTTGATCCCAGGAATTGGTTACGGGCGAAATGCACAAATTTTCATAGATGCAGGGATAGATGTAACTGGGATTGAAATATCAGGTACGGCTATTGACATGGCAAGAAAGCATTACGGCAATACTATGACGATCTTTCATGGCTCTGTAACAGATATGCCTTTTGATACGTACAGGTACGAGGGTATCTTTTGTTATGCTTTAATTCATTTATTGGATGATGGCGAACGAAAAAAGCTGATCCAGGACTGCTACGATCAGTTAGCTAATGATGGTTGTATGGTTTTTACAGTCATTTCGAAAGAAGCTTCGACCTATGGACAGGGCAAATTTATCAGCAAGGATCGTTACGAGATCTTCGATGGGGTTAACATGTTTTTTTATGACCGGGAATCCATAACGGCTGAGTTTGGTGATGCCGGATTGTTTGAAATCACTGAGATCACTGAGAACTATCCATTTTTCTTAATTAAATGTAAGCGGTAATGGTCGAAGGCCTTGTAAGGAATATTATATACCCTTTTACAAAAAGCTTGAAAACAAATAAAGAATGTACAACTACATCCCGCCTTCCTTACAGGGAGAAATGGAGTTCTGGTACGCAAGTTCAGGGTGGTTAATAATTACATTGTTTTAAATAAAATGCCCGGCCTCCTATGAAGGCCGGGCATTAAGATTTAATAGAGATTACTTGATGATGACCAATTTTTGTGTTTGTGTTTGGCCTCCTGCAGACATACTGGCTATGTAGATACCGGACGCAAGCCTCACTGCATCAACAGCTATAGTTTGTTTTCCTTTTTGTAACACCAGTTCCCTGCTGATGACTGTTTTACCAGCAAGGTCTGTAATGTTGAGGTAAGCAGGTTGGTTGTCGTCCTTACTATCTACTACCGCATTAAAGTTGCCTGCAGCTGGGTTAGGGTAGATAAAGAACGAATTGCTGCCCTGTGCTGTAACATTACTTATTCCCGATGTTTTGTTCAGCGTGTTGAGTGTGCTGTTTGTCGGTACAGGCTTATTAAAGTCAAAATAGATGCCTGCACGGTTCTTTATTTGAGTGCCTGTTGCAAGATTCTTTTTCAGTTTTACAGTATAGGTAAACATGCCGTTGCTGCCCGCTTCATCATCTTTCTCAGCTGGGAGATCTACGTTGTTAAAAGCAAATTTGGCAATGCCATTGTTAAGTGTTACCACGCATCCAGACGACTGGTATTGCGGCCGAAGTGTGGTCCAGTCCAGGTTCGCATCGAGCGTATCCAGCACCACTATGTTTTGTGCCATATAGGTACCGGTGTTCTGGAAGTGCACCATGTATTCAAGTGTAGAATCGGTATAGTTGATGAGACCTGTAGGTCCTGTACCCTGGGGGCTAACAGCTATAAAGTTAGGGTCAAAGGAGCCTACCACTGGAGTAGTAAAATATACTACGTTATTCCATGGCGAATAGTCATTGGCCCAGTTGCTGATAGGTGAGGTATAGGCAGCGCTATCGGTAAATACAAGGCTGGTTCCCAGGGGAATATTGGCCGGAACATTATAGTCAATATTAAACAATTGTGACGCACCGGGCTGCAAAGTAGGAAAGCTTCCTGCATCGTACCAATTGCCCGATCCGTTAAATATTGACGAAGGAAAAAATGTTGCACCATTCAGTTGTCCATCCGTTCTATAAGTGGCTTGTATGCCCGTTTCTGCAACTGTACCCTGGTTCTGCACTATCATTTTCTGTTCATAAGAATATCCGGGGATAGGGAAGTTATTGTTCCAGGTACTGATATGTATATCGTGGATAGGTGTTATAGAGTCTGCAAAATTCACGGTGTGCGTGCAGTTAGCAGCGGCGGTTGCAGTTACGGTTACCGCATTGCTCTGACAGCTTTGTAGCGGATAGTAAGACAATACAGTTTGTGAAATGGTATAGGTACCTGACGGTACTATGAAAGAGTAGAAACCACTGGCATCGGTATAAGTGTAGCCTATACCACCGCTGCAATGTAACTGTATGTTCTGCAGGCCTGCCTCGCCTGGGTCTTGGGTGCAATTGCCATTAGCATCATGATACACATTGCCCTGTATGGTGCAGTAGCAGCTGTTGTTGGTTGCATTGTAGCCCACATGCGAAAAGTTATTGGCAACACATCCGTTAGCATCTGTCACATGTACATAGTAATCACCCACAGGCAGGTTGGTAACAGTCGCTGTTGATTGTGCATTGCTCCAGCTATAAGAATAGGGCGTTGCACCACCGCTAGCGGTAGCAGTAATGGCCCCGTCTGTATTGAAGATGCACGTTGCTGCTGTAGCAGACAAGCCTACGCTAACAGGCGATGTGGCATTGATCTCTGCATATTTTGTAACACTGCAACCTGCATTATCCTGCACGGTAACGGCATAATAACCGGCAGTCACACTGCTTAGCGACGCAGTAGTGGCACTGTTGTTCCAGGCGTAGGTGTATGGTGCTGTACCGCCGGTTACAGTAGCGCCTATGCTGCCGTTAGCCTGTGTACATGTAGCATTAGCTATGCTAAAGCTCACACTGATAACATGCACTGGCGGAATAGTTACAGTGCCTGTTCTTACACAGCCATTAGCGTCGGTAATATGAAAACTGTAGTTACCGGGAGCCAGGCTGGTTGCACTGGTACCGGTTTGTGCAGGATAAGTACTCCATGAAACGGAGTAAGGTGTCGCCCCTCCCGCTATAGTTAAAGTAGCGCTGCCTGTAGCCGATGTGCAGGAGCTGGCAACAGTGCTGTAAGTAGCTGTGATAGGGGTGGAAGCCGTTACACTTGCTGTACTGTTCCCGGTGCAGCCGTTGGCATCTTTTACTGCAACACTGTATTGGCCTGCCAGCAAGCCGGTAATGGTGGGTGTGGTAGCGCCATTGCCATAGAGATAGGTATAGGGGCTGGTGCCGCCTGAGGCAGTTGTAGTAATGGCGCCATTTGCCTGTGTGCAGGTAGCTGGTGTAGTAGTAACATGTGCAGTAATAAGCGGTGTCTGATTAATGTAAACGGGACGGTTGTTAGTGCAACCCACAGCATCTGTAACAGTAACCGACACATAACCTTTAGACAGGCCGCCTATGGATGCACTAGTGGCCCCGTTCGACCACAAGTAGCTATACGGTGCTACGCCGCTGCCCGTTATGGAGCCTACCGTAGCCGTGCCATTGGTGCAGCTGGCTGCTGTAGCGGTAACGTTAAAGTTAAATGATGGAAGAGAATAGAAGTTTACAGAATCGGGCTGGTAAGCAGACCCTGTAACGCAACCGGTAGCATCAACAATGGCAACACCGTACTGCCCATTGGGTAGCGATATAGGGTTGGTGGTGCCCACAACGGTGTTGGTCGCAAGGTCATACCACTGGTAGGTATAGGGGGCAGTGCCGCCAGATGGGCTTACTGTACCGATTGATAACGTAGGACAGGTAGGGAACGTATTCGTAACTGTGTAAGTAAATGGCGGGTGCGAATAAGAACCGTAGCCCATATGGCTACCTGCATCGGTAACACTGAGGTACAGAGGCGCGCCCGAATACCCGGTAAGCGCATCGCTTGTACCCGTCACCCCGGTGTGGGTGATAGTAGTATATGTGCCTCCAGAGTACACCTGCCATAGTACAGTGAGTGGTGGGGTTACGTTAGTAAAATTGGCTGTAACAACACCGTTGTTGTTGCAGGGTGGTGTTGTAAGCGTAAAGGTCACAGCCGGCGTTTGCGCTTTTACGGCACAAACACAAAATACGAGTAGTGCGGTTAATAATGTTTTCATAGTGTTAGGTTTTTAGTGAAAAATGTACTCTTTATCCATTCCAAAGTTAGAGAGATGAGAAATGCATAAACTGAGTATAAATACCTAATTTGAATAATTAGTACTAATACCCACTGCATGTCTTTTTTATTATGGATAGGTAGTTCCAACACGAAAAAAATAATCTTTTTCTGATGTAGCCTACCAACTGGGCTTCACCAATCCGAGTCATTTTTCAAGAGTTTTTGAACAGCATACAGGCATAAAGCCGAAGAAGTTTTCAGTGATGTAAGCGCAACTTTACCACGCCCCAGCAGAGATGTATACCACAAACAAGGCTGGCGCAGATGCGATGGATATCGCTATCTGGCCAGCCTCAAAACTTATTTGAAACGTCTGCTTATTGATTATTCTTTACCAGGCGCTTTGTGATCATTTCATCACCACATTTTAGTGTAACCATGTAGATACCTGATGCTAATTCAGCAACTGGTATTGTTACGGTGCCAGACTGCTGGTTACCAAGATCTTGGGTGTACACTTGTTGCCCAATAACATTGGTAATTTTCAGGGTTGTAGCACCGCTTTCAACCGCTGCGTAAGTAAGTTTTGCCACGTTGGCTGCAGGGTTTGGCACAATGCTTACGTTCAGTTTATTTGCTGCCGTTACATTAGCAACACCCGCTGTTGATGGTACAGCAAGGTCCAGTTCAAAGCGGTTGTCGCCCTGGCTGGCCGGGTCGCTGGTTACATCAAACTCATACACATAGCCTTCACTCAGCATTTCCACTTTGTGCAACCATTTATCGTGCAGGTAAACAACAACACCCGGATCAACTTCCAGGTTATCTACGCTCATTTCATATATCTGCTGTGCATCGGTAGTAAGGCCCAGTTTTATTACCTCACCAGGTACATATGGCCTTACATCTATAGACTGCTGTACACTGTCTGCTGAATAGCTGTAGAAGTTCAGGTCGTCATTTTGAAGTTTCTCACCATCAAATTGATCATTGTTGTCACTTGCACTATCATTAAAATATACCAGCAACCTATCCCAGGACTGTGTTTTGAAATCGCTTGTTATGTGCAGTTGCAGTACATTGCTACCCATATCGTCTGTGGTTTTGAAGAGTGCAGCAGGTGTTTTGGCTACTTTGCTGCTTTCGTGGAAGGTCACAGTTGCGCTTGTATTAGCTGTAGCCCTTATTTCGAATGCAGCGTAAGCTGGGAGTATGTAAGATACATTCCTGGGTTGTGATACATAACCACCATCTACTCCCTGCTTGGCATCCCACACCCATATGTTGCTGCCTACAGTACTTCCATAATCAACGAGGCTTAGATCTATAGGTGCTGCATATGGGTTACCTATAAGATTGAAACCTTTATTTAAATTGGCAGCTAATGTAGCTGTCCTGTCGCCTTGCGCTAGCGTACCAAACATGTTTAATGTGGTAGGTGATGGTATGTAGGTTGCTGATGTCAAACCCTCACCACGCGTGCCCCTTATCATTACTCTTATGCCTTCCATTGGGTTCCACTGGTTCACGCCCGTATCTGTCATACTGGTATAAGGTATCCAGCCGGGGTTAGCGCTTGTTGTTGTTCCATTTGCAGTTAGTGGATTGTACCAGAAAGCTGTAGGAGCGTTGGTACTTGAGTTAGTAAAGCCGTTGGTGCTGCCACTGGTTCCCGAAATATCAAATGCATACGTCAGCTGAGATAACGCAGTATTAGTTGTGAACGGATGAGCCAGGAAGCGATAAGCACGCTTGCCAGGTATGTATTGCTGTACCTGCACAGGGCCGGTAAAGTAGTTACCACCTGTAGGGCCACGTCCCATAGTTGCAGTACCTGTAGCATCAGAAATGAATATAACAGTGCCGTTGTTTGTAAATGTACCCAGTGTAGGATAGTAACGTTGTTTAATGTGTATGCGACTATTTACAGGAAGTGTAACGCCTGCAGAGTTATTTATCTCCAGGTTATATATGGTGTCCGATGCAGTGAGTGTTTGAGCTGTAGAACCGCTGAAGGAAAGAATACCAGCCCCACGTATAGAGCAAAGTGTTCTTGCATCGCCATACACCTTCAGTTTGCCCAATGTATCTATTATAAGCAGGGAAGAAGCATCGATGCTGAAGCTACCTACCTGTACGGTAACGTTTGTAGATATTCTTGGCGTGTTTGATGTACCGGAAATAGTTACAGCCGTATTGGAGGTGGGTACAGAATTTGAGCTCCAGTTACCGGCAGTATTCCAGTCACTGTTCACATTACCGGTCCAGCTGGCAGAAGTAGCAGGGGCATTAACAGTAACCCCAAGTGAAGCAGTGGGACTGATACCGCTACAACCATTGTTGTATATTGCAAATACAGTAACCGTTCCGCTACTTGCAGTGCTGCTGAAGTTGATACTTGCATTGGCACCCGATGGGGTGATAGTAGCACCAGAACCTGTGTATGCCCAGGTATATGCTACATTGTTTTGGCTAGTTACAGAATAAGTAACATTGGTTGCACCTGCGGCTACACTTGTAGGGCCAGAAGTGAAGACAGGCTGAGTAGGAGTTGTATTCGAAATAGTTAATGAAGCAGTAGCACTGTTCACACCACCGCATATATTAGTTACTACTACCCTGTAGTTAAATCCGCTCATAGATAAAGCTGCACCGGTCAACTGCAATGAGTTTGTTGTAACGCCGCTGTAAAGACCCGTTATATTACTTAAATTAGTAAAACCATTACCGGCATCCACCTGCCATTGATAACTTAAGCCAGTGCCTGAAGCCGAAACGGTAAATGATGTGTTGCCACCGTTACATACAGTTACAGCAGCTGGCTGCGTATTGATCTGTAAGCCACCTGTAGCAGATACGGTCACTGTGCTTGAGTTTGTAGTTCCGTATGCATTAGTTGCTGCTACATAATATTGGCCTGCACTACTGGCGTTAGCAATAAAGGTCAGGTTGGCTGTTATTGCCCCATTAATAGCATTACCGTTAAAATACCACTGATAAGTAGCAGTAGCACTTGTAACCGATTGAAGTGTAGTATAAGTATTAGGACATACACTAACGTTGCCTGGCTGTGTAGTGAACACAGGAGGAACTGGATATGTAAGCGTTATAGAACCATTTCCTGTAGTTGCGATCCCGTTACCAGCCGAGGTAAGTGATGTGAGAGACGTATTGTAATATGATGAACCACCGCCACCACCGGAAGCAGCCGAGCCGCCGCCACCGTACCAGCCACCGCCACCGCCGCCACCGGTATTTAAACTCACGTTAGCGCCACCGTTGTTACCACCATCGCCAAAAGTACCTGCCACCCCGGAATTGCTTGTTTGGGGCGTGACGCCACCTGCGCCACCGGATGTTTGGTTACCACCATTACCGCCATTAGGGTAGAATGCAGAACCGAAATTACTACCGGCATAGCCTTGAGTACCCCAGCCACCGCCACCAGATCCGCTTACGCCGCTTCCACCACCACCGCCGGCAACTACAACGCGATTGCTATAAGTAGTACCACCAATGCGGATGTCGGACGCGCCACCACCGCTGCCAGCAGTATTAGGAAGAGCATATATATACCCACCACCGTTATAACCACCGTACTGGAAAATGTTTCCAGGAGGAACCTGGCTTCCGGCTCCACCAACATACAGGTACAATGTCTGGCCTGGCGTTACCGCCAGTTTCCCATTGACTATCGCACCGGTGGCAATAGTGTTGTTGCAGATGCCGCCTCCGGCGCCATTCACTACAAAGTCAATACTAGTGACTCCTGCAGGCACCACAAAAGATTGCTGGCCACCAGTGAAACCAAATGTCTGGGTGAATGATTGCGCGTTTGCTCTTGATAAGAAGCAGCAGACCGCAATTAATAACGCCATGGCGTTACGCCTTGTGTTTAGATGTGTCATAGTTTATAAATTTTGCTGTTAGAACGCTCTCTCCCATATCCTTTACAGCAATATTTAAGTCGAGGCACAGCTGTCAAAAACTACTCACGTGGGGAATAGTGGCTTCGATATTAAACACAGTGCAAATATGGGTTTGTAAAAACCAAAGCAGCTATTGTCGCCATTACAAAAGCGTTACAGAATGGCTATTACGGGCGTTACAAAAACGTTACAGAACGTAACGGAAAGAAATACAGCAAATAATAGATTTAATTATATTTTATGTATAAGATCGTTTAGCGCGTCATCGTCTTCAACAACTAATTTTTTGATGAGGCGATGCTTGCTTACACGCATTGCGGGAGCACCAACGCCCAGCATGGATGCCATTTCTTTTGGTGAAAGGTGCAGTTTGCTGAGCATTATGAACCTGATCTCAGCAGGTGACAGATCGGGTATCCTATTTTTCAAACGGTGGAAATACCCCTTATGTACTTTGTCAAAAGTGTCTTTAAATTTATCCCATTGCTCATCGGTCAGCAATATCGACTGCTGCAATTCAGTTAATAATTTGTCGTCAACAGGAGTGGCCTGACGATCAACCTGTGTCCTATTCCGTTCTGCTTCTGCTGTTATTACTTCTATCAGTTGGTTTTTTTCCTGCATGCGTCGCGTAAAGTCCTCCAGTTGATTCCGGGCTATTTCTTCCTTTTGTCTATGTTTCAATCGTTGCTTGTTGATGAACATCAACGTAACAACCGCTATAAAAATGACCAATGCGATCAACATATAACGCTCTGTGCGCTTTTGCTTCAATTCCTTGTCCTTAAGCACATTTTGAAACTTCAGCGAATCTGTAGTTTTCTTCACTTTGTACTCTGCCTCTATTTTTGCAAAAGCACGGTCCTGATCTATATTATAAAAACTGTCCTGTAGAACACGTAACATCTTAGAGCTAATAAGAGCATCCTTATAATTGCCCTGGGCACCATATATATCCGTGAGGTTTATTAAGACTATAAGCCTAAGTTCTGGCAGGCCCAATTGGTTGCTGATATTGAGTGCAAGTTTTTCATTATATAGTGCCAGGGAGAGGTCAGCCGCACTTTTTTTTGTATTGTCTCTTGACAATTCAAGATAGGTCTTTCCTATATTATTAAAATTATAACCTGCCGACCGCAAATTGCCAGTTATCTGTATATATCTAGATGCTTTTGCCAGGTAATAAAGTGCACTGTCGTATTGCTCAATGCCTATATAAGCGCCACCTGCATTATTATATAGTGTAGCCAATGTAGCGGGGTCGCGTATATCAGCTTCTTCCATTGTTATTGCCTGCAGGTAATAAGGTAACGCACTATCACTCTCGCCCGCTTCAGTATAGCAGGTGCCGATGCCGTTCATGGCCATCTGCTGATTTTTTATCCCGGCAAGGCTGTAAGCTTGTTTGGCCTGCAACATGTAGTTGATGCCCTTGTTATACTCATGATTACTTTTATATACCAGGCCAAAGGATACCAAGGTCTTTGCAATGCCTACGTTATCTTTATTGGCCCTGGCAGCTGTAAGTGCATCCTGGAAATATTTCAAGGCCACAATGCGATCGCCTTGTAACGAATAACCTCGCCCTAAAGCCATGCTGGCCGTCATGATACCATGCTGGTAATGCAGATCTGTAGATAGGTCGAGCGCGCTCTTTCCGTACTTTATACCTTTTACCGGATCAGTTTGACAATAATTAACAGCTATCTGGCTGAGTAATGATATTCTTAAAGTATCCTCCTTCACCGCAGGAAGCAATGTCAGCATAGAATCGATCTTTCTTTGTGTGGTTTGACCAAAAAGATCGCCGACCACGCAAAAGAAAAAAAGCAGTAGCGTTGCTGTTTTAGTAATGTAATTTATACCTGCACTCATTCAAACAATATATTATTTCTAAAATATCCTATATAGCGATCGAAGTGGCAAGATATTTAATTCCTGGAGAGTAGACTAATATTTACTAAAGTCAACCATCGACACAAACTCAAGAAGTCTTTTAATGGAATGTCGAAATCGCACTTGCGCGGATATGCTTGTTGCAAGGTCATCCATACAGTATAGCGCACTACCAGCCACCTTTCCAACTAAATACAGGTCGGTAGTGAGCATGACCATTAGGCTGCAATTCACCTATGGTTTTTATACGATGTGGTTCCGTTGTTGGCATAGTACAATTTACTTATTGTTGCTGATAAACTACGGCAAATTCTTTGGAGAAGTCCGTTACCTTCATTTTCCCTATTGCCGGGTTGTTTAAAATATAATCTTCATATATTTTTCCGCTGTGGATACTTGTATTCAACTGCACAAAACTTTCCGCAAAGCTTTCATTCATACCAAAAGTTTTCAGTCCATTTAGCTGTTGCTCATCACTAATAACTATCCATTTCAGATCAGGCTTACCAATTACAGTACCTTCTTAGATCAAAATATGGGCTTACCACTATTTCACGCTATACCTAAAGTATCTCTTCAGGTACCGAATACCGATTGTGTTCTTTTAATTGCTTTATCCAAATCAACTCCCTTACCCAGTACCTCTTTAAATAAGTCGCCGGTTGAGCGGAGGCGATCAATCGCATTAAAAATGGTAAAATCGCGCATAGTGAGGCCGGGTTTAACTTCGTCCCAGTCCAGCGGCATAGATACGGTAGCCCCTGGCTTGGGCCTGAGCGAGTATGGGCCCGCGATAGTGGCACCGGGACGGTTCTGTAAAAAGTCAAGGTACATCTTCCCTCCCCGCTTGGCTACCATACGTTCCAGGCTGGTATAACCGGGTATCTGTTCATGTACTATACCTACTATAAGGTGGGCAAACGTCTGAGTCTGTTCATAAGTATATTTGGCGCCCATAGGTATGTATATATGCATGCCCGTTGAGCCTGAAGTTTTACAAAAAGAGGGAACACCAACAGCATCAAGCACTTTTCTCACCTCAAGTGCTGCTTCAATTACCTGATCGAAAGTATTCTTGTCAGGGTCTAAATCTATAACACAATAATCGGGGTTATCAGGACTTTCTACCCGGCTGAACCAGGGATTGATCTCTATACATCCTAATGATGCCATCCACAGCAAGCTACCCACACCTGTACCTACCAGGTACTCTTTGTGCTCACCTTCGCTGGTGGTATAAGGAAAAGTTTTAACCCAATCTGGTGCCTTACCCGCCACATCCTTCTGGTAAAAACTCGACCCATGGATCCCATTCGGAAACCGGTTAAGTGACATGGGCCTATCCTTAAGGTAAGGCAACATATACTCTGCTACCTGGTAGTAGTAGTTAAACATATCGCGCTTAGATACTTTATCCTCAGGCCAGTATAGTTTACTCAAGTGGGTAAACTTCAATTCGTGACCGTTTACTTTTCTTACCTGGGTTTCATCTGTAGGGTTTAGTAAAGTTTTAGGCACACCTCCTTTGGGTGGCTTTATAGCCTCTGCATGTTTGGATTTCTGGGCAGGCACTTGCACTGCATCGTCCATTACAATATCGGTAGTGTGCTTTTCGGTCTCCCGAACCACATCTTTGGCTTTTTTATCTATACGCATACCCTGGAATGATGGATGACGGAACACCCCGTCATCAGTAACTTCTGTAAATGCAACTTCACATACCAATTCAGGTTTCAGCCATATTGCCTTTGCATTAGGCGGGTTAGGCCTGAACCTGGAAGGTTTATTTACATCTGGCATTTCGTTAAATGGTATCTCCTTTGTAACAAGTGGCTTAAACTGGGCCATCATTTCTTTTTGCACCTTTTCAGTAAAGCCGGTACCTACTTTGCCTACATAATGCAACACTCCTTTTTCATAAACCCCTAGCAATAAAGAGCTGAACTGTTTAGGAGTATCGGCATTTACAGTATATCCGCCTATTATCACTTCCTGCCTTTTATGCACCTTTACCTTAAGCCATTCTTTAGATATGGAATCAGGAATATATATACTATCAGCTCTCTTCGCAATCATACCTTCAAGCCCCATTTTCTCTGTAGTATGGAAAAACTCAATGCCCCCGGTGAATGCATCACTCACACGAATACGGTCATTATCAGCCGGAAGCACCTCTTTTAATACAGCCTGTCGCTGGCTAAGTGGCAGGTTCATTAGATTCTTACCCTTGTACCATAGTATGTCGAAAACATAATACATCAGGTCACCATCAGCTTCGCTACGCCAGTTTTGCAAGTTGCCAAAATTGGAGCCCCCTTTTTTATTCAGTACAACTATTTCACCATCTATTACCGCATTTATGCTCCATGCCTGCAGTGCTTGGTAAATGGGGTAGAATTTATCGTTAAAGCTCTTATTATTACGTGAAAACAGATCTACTACACCCTTATTAATAAAACCCAAAGCCCTGTATCCATCCCATTTCACCTCATATATCCATTCAGTATTATCAAAAGGCTCGTCCACAAGTGTAGCCAACATGGGTTTTATGCCAACGGGCATTTTAGATTTGGGGGCATTGTTGAGTATAGCCGTTATATCAGTGCCTTCAACCACCATATCAGTTACCATTTCGCTTTTCTTTTTCATAGATTTTCTTGCAGGTTCAGAGGTTATCGTATGATTACTATTGCACACCCTATCAAATAAATTACAAATCTTACCTAAAGTTTTACATGAAATGATAGGACTACATCCCAAACAATATCATCCTTAAATATTTATCTTCCAGTTTCATCAGCAATCAACCATCAACACTTTAGCATCAGTTTCTTTGGTGGATTTTGATGTTTTTTCAAAAGATCTATTCTGCTTATACTTAGCCACACTTATAAAATTCTCTTACTCGAATAAGGCTGCGTAAATTTTATGCCACATAACCAATAATCTAAAGACTCACTCGGATTATAAAATTAAATAATTACATATTTATAAATGTTCCATGTACCTATATATTCTGATACCCCTTAACATAATACCTGTTTTAGCAGAATTTAAATCTAATTGCTTTCAGCGCTCGTATCTGTCTTAGCAGATGAATACAACTTTAACCAAAATATTTCTATTTATTCTCTTCTGTGCCTATCCTGCCTGGGCAAAAGCCGATAGTGGAGTAAAGGGAAAAGTCATTGATAAAGCAACTCACGAACCTATTGAGGGCGCTATAGTAACTGATGGCGTCCCCAACAACATAGAGATAACCAATAAAGAAGGCGTATTCAACCTGGAACACATTGCTAGCGATAGCGTAATAGTGGCATTAATTGGATACGAACCACAAAAGATAAAAGTGGAAAACCACAAACCTTTACATGTAGAACTTGAAAAAGGAGCCATCTCTTTAAAAGATGTAGTTATCACCAACAGCTCAACTCTTAAAACATACAATACACTTACCGCTCTCGACCTGAACATGTTGCCAGTAAAATCGGCACAAGATTTATTAAGGCTTGTACCTGGCCTCTTTATAGCACAGCATCAGGGAGGGGGGAAAGCCGAACAAATATTTTTACGGGGTTTTGATGCTGACCATGGCACAGATGTAAATGTAACGGTTGATGGAATACCTGTGAACATGGTATCGCACGCACATGGCCAGGGTTATGCCGACCTGCACTTCCTGATACCTGAAACCGTAGCCAGCTACGACTTTGGTAAAGGCCCTTATTATTCAGACAAAGGCGACTTCACTACCGCAGGCTATGTAAGTTACTACACCAAAAATGTTCTGGATCAGAACATGGTAAAAGTAGAAGCAGGGCAATTTAATACCTTCCGCGTGATGGCAATGATCAACTTGCTCAGCAACAAAGCCATGCAGAAAGGTCAAAACCTCTATGTTGCTGGTGAAGGCCTTTATTCAAACGGTGGTCCTTTTTCGCTGCCTGAACATTTTACCCGGTACAACCTGTTTGCAAAATACAATACCAAAGTGGGCAATAGCAGTAAGCTTACAGCTTTGGTATCCACGTTAAGCTCTGGCTGGCGCTCAGCAGGAGAAATACCAGACCGCGCAGTTGCCGAAGGGTACATACCTAATCGTTTTGGTGTGCTGGACAGTACCCAAGGTGGGTACACCAGCCGCACTAATGCCAGTATAAAATTGGTCACTACCCTCTCGCACAATTGGACAATAGATAACCAGGTATGGTATTCCCATTATTTCTTTAACCTCATCAGCAATTTCAGCTATTACTATTATTACCCCGTAACTGGCGATGAGTTTCGCCAACGGGACATACGCGATGTAGGAGGCTATAATGGCAAAGTATCAAAAACCACATCGGTAGATAATGCCACTTTTACTTCGTCTGCCGGCATAGGGCTCCGGTACGACAATATACCTACCAACGAACTGGACCATACCGAAAACGGTCAGTTTCTTAATTACCTGCAATATGGCCATGCGAAGGAGTTAAACACCAACGCGTGGTTAGATGAAACTTTACGCACAGGCAAATGGCTGTTTAATGCAGGGGTAAGGATAGACTACTACCATTTTTACTATCAGAACCTGGCGCCACTGGTAGATACTGTTGCATCTAAGACATTCACCGGGCAAGACCCTAATGCACAAAAAACTATAGTTAGTCCTAAGCTAAGTGCTGAATATACTTTCAACTCCAATATACAGGCGTATATCAAACTAGGTAAAGGCTTCCACAGCAACGATGCCCGCGTAGTAATAGCAAACCAGGGATTTGAGGTTTTGCCTGCAGCATACGGTGCCGACCTGGGCATCAACTGGAAACCCCTTCCAAACTTATATATCAATACGGCTATATGGTACCTGTATCTGCAACAGGAATTTACATTTGGGCAAGACCTTATAAATCAACCGGGAGGCCCCGTATCGCCCAGCGGTGCAACAGTGCGGAAAGGGATTGATTTTTCGGCACGGTACCAGCTTACCAAATGGTTATTTGCCAATCTGAACCTGAACTATGCGAACCCACGATATGCAGACAGCGCAGCAGGACATAACTATGTGGAACTTGCCCCCACATTCACCAGCACTGCCGGGCTCGACTTCAGGTTTAAGAATGGTATAAACGGTGGCATTAGCTACCGGTACCTCCACAACAGGGCAGCAAACAGTGATTATACACTGACAGCACGCGGGTACTTTATAACAGACCTCATCATAAACTACCGATGGAAGCGATACGAAGCGGGTGTGGCTATTGAGAACCTGTTTAACCAGGCATGGGATGAATCACAGTTTGAATATGTATCACAGTTGAAAGGCGAAAACAAACCAGTAGATGAGGTTAGCTATACACCCGGTGTACCATTCTTTGCTAAGTTTAAACTGAGTGTTTTCTTTTAAACACCTTCATTTGCCAGGTTTTTTATCATTGCCGACAGGGGAAAAAGTTTTTAGTAATGATCCAATAAAGAAATGGCGCTAAAAAACGTAATTTCAAATATTGGAAAACTACAGCATAGTTATATTTATACTGGCCATCATGATAGGCCTGTCTGCAATTGCAGATAAGATAAAGCTGCCCAGTCCCGTATTACTTATAGTAGCAGGAATAACTGTGGGGTTCATTCCTGCTATTCCAGATGTTGAACTTAATCCCGATATTGTTTTCCTCATCTTTCTGCCGCCGTTGCTGTACGATGCTGCGTTCAATATTCCATTCAGGGAATTTAAGGCCAACATCAGTACTATAGGCACGCTTGCCATATCGCTTGTTTTCATCACGGCTTCGGGCATAGCTGTTGCAGCCCATTATATGATACCCGGCATGAGCTGGCCACTGGCATTTGTATTGGGGGCAATACTATCTGCAACCGATGCAGTTGCAGCAATCAGCATCACCAAAGGCTTAGGGCTTTCTCGCAATACAAATACTATATTGGAAGGTGAAAGCCTGGTAAACGATGCGTCTGCATTAGTTGCCTACCGTTTTGCCGTTGCAGCCGTTACCGGCACTGCATTTATATTGTGGAAGGCCTCTTTACAATTTGTAATACTCATGGGTGGTGGCCTGCTTATAGGCTTTATAATGGCTAAATTTCTTGCATTCATTATAAAAAGGGTACAAGAAAATCATTTAGCTACTATCAGCTTTATGCTGTTAGCACCCTTTGTTACCTACCTGTTTGCCGAAAACGTTCACGTATCTGGCGTTATTGCAGTGGTTACTTTGGGTTTAACAATAGCTCGTTTCAGTAATAAAGTATTCTCAGACCACCTAAAGAGGCAATCAAAATCCATTTGGGATATTATCATATTTATGCTCAACGGGTTGATCTTTATCCTTATTGGCCTGCAACTGCCTGTTATTGTAAAAAACATTAGCCCTCAAAAAGTACTACCATATGTTGGCTATGCTTTTATTATAACCGTCCTCGCACTTTTACTGCGCTTGACGCGTGTCTTCCTTCAAAAAACAAACTTGCAACGGGCTTTTAAGAAAGGCGATGGTAAAATTACAGAGACCGCATTGCTCGATTTTAAGAATAGTTTCATCATCAGTTGGTCGGGAATGAGGGGTATTGTATCACTAGCTATTGCAATAGCTATACCTGAGCATCTTGCTAATGGTCAGCCTTTTCCTGAACGTAGTGAAATAGTATTCATCTCCATAACAGTTGTATTGTTTACTATAATTGGGCAGGGGCTCACACTGCCGTGGTTGGTAAAGCGGTTAAAGATAGACCAGCCCACTTCCTAAAGGAAGATGCAGCTGTCCCATACCATGTATCAGGCTGCTCTAATTCCCTGCATCAGGCGGGTTATTTAGATAACTGTCATCTTTCCCTTTTTTAAATTCTAGCTTACCAAATTTGTAGGTAAAGCTGATGCCTACAGAACGGTATGGCAGCTCACGTATGTTGTAAGAAACATAACTACTGGTATTTATAGTGGTTACCTGGCTTATGTATTTGCTGAATATATTGGTAGCAGTAAAGCCTATACTCGCATTCTTGTTCCAGAACTGTTTACGGGCGGCAATGGTATAAGTAAGCGACTGAGGTGTACGGCCCTGCAGGTTTTCTGATGCTGAGTTGTAATTTGCAAATGCCTCTGTTACCAGGTTATGCGGCAGTTGGTAGCTGCCATTCAGATTGAACCTGAAACGATACCCTATAGCTACACCATTTGCAGCAAGGCTACTCTCTACAAAACGCTGGGCTGCAAGCGTAAAAAAGTGCAGGTTCAGCTTTTCTTTAATGTTCAGCGACGCATAAAGTGTAATACCGGTATTGTACTCCTTACCTATATTCTGCACATTAGACACCGATACATTTTCATACACCGAGTCGCCAACAGCATAGGTAGGATAAAAAATAGTAACAGGTTTTTGGTCCTGTCCATCCATACGCTCAAAAAGGGTTACAGTTATATTTCCCGTTTTACCAAAACCTTTATTGTAGCCTAGTTCTATGTTATCTCCTATTTCAGGCTTCAGTAGTGGATTACCTGTAGTTATATTATAGGGATCACTCCTGTTTACAAATGGGTTCAGTAATTGGTAATTTGGCCGCTCTATACGGTGCGAGTAAGATAGCCTTATATACTGGTCATCTTTAAACTCATGCATAATGATAATAGATGGCACCCACGAGTCATAAGAAGGTATAGTTGTATTCAACAGATCTATGCTATTGTCCGTATGCTCAAAACGAAGACCAGGTTTTATCTTTATCTGTTTTGTTCCAAAAGATGCAGATACATATCCGGCGTATATTTTACGGTCGTAAGTAAGCTGATAAGATTGTGTGTTATCAGGAATAAAACGTTGCGAACCAGTGTCAAGTACCCCTACATCAGCAATACTATGTATGTTTTGGAATGTGGTTTTAACTCCGGTCTCCAGTACCAGGTTTTTATTCACCGGCTGTGTATAGTCAGCAGCAATATCTGTTTCCCTGTCCGTACCCGGGCTGTGGCTCTCAGAACCACTATATGGTTTCGGTGCGCCACTGTAGGTTTGGTAAAGAGTGTAATCACTTACAGGGTTGCCAAGGCTGGAGCTATAAAGAATATTCAATTCCTGCCCCTCCTTTTTAAATGTCTTCTTATAAGCCAGGCTTAGCTCCACAGAGTTATTCTGGAACCGGCTATCTGAATTACGAAATCCAGAAACATCATTAGTTGTTCCCTGGTTGGGGTTCTGTGTATATTGATCCTGGCTGTAAAAATTAGTGTTCCTGTTAGCAAGGTAATTGTATCCTACATTAGCAGTAAAGTTATCGTGTTTCGTTACATTCCAGTCAAATCCTATACCCGATTGCAAACCCTGTCTTTGCAGGTCTGTGTAACCATTCTGGTTAAGGTGCAGGCTGTCAGATGATGTCCTGTTCTGCGAATTAGGGGTACGTGATATCAGTTGTGCATTACCACTAAAATAGGCATTAACATCAAAATTGCCATGCTTCACACCCAGGTTCACAGATGTGTTCTCCAGCCGTGTACCTGCAGAGAGGGTTATATTCCCATTTACCCCCTGCATTTTATTTTCTTTCAAAATGATGTTGATGATACCACCTGTACCTTCCGCATCATACTTGGCACCGGGGCTGCTGATCACTTCAATGCTTTTTATCTGGCTGGCTGGTATAGCAGATAGCGCATCAACTGGGCTATTAAATATGCTGGAGGGCTTGCCGTTGATCAGGAACCGTACATTTCCATTGCCCTGTATATCCACGTTACCATCTATATCTACACCCACCTGTGGTACTTTCTTCAATACATCCAGCGCCACCCCACCCTGCGATGTTACATCGTTGGCTACATTATACACTATCTTGTCTATCTTATTCTCCACAACAGGCAAGGCCGCTGTTATAGTTACATCCTTAAGTGTATGTTGCGATGATCGGAGCGAAATGGTACTTAATTTCACATCATTACCACCCTGCGTAATAACAACGTTATTTATAGTATCACGTTTGTAACCAATAAACTCTATTGTTATTATATAATGTCCTTCAGGTACATCCTTGATTGTAAAGGCTCCCGAAGTCTCGGTAGTAGCGCCGGTTACCACTTTTTTGGTTTGTTGGTCAGACACCACAACGGCAGCAAACTCTACAGGCTGATGTGTAGTTTCATCAACCACCTTTCCTCTGATGCGCCCATTACCGGTCTGGCAATAACCGGTGAGGCACATAAACATAATAATTATAAAAAGTGTAGCTTTTTTCATTAAAGCAGGGCAGTTGCCAGCAAACATATCCACCCAAACTGTAGATTTTTTGAATTCAGATAATTTATCCAATATCTATGTCCTTATTTTAATTAAGGCAACTATATACTTAATCCAATCACACAACTACTTACTATCTGAGCAAAACTGTTTGATCAATTGGTCCGCTTTGGGGTCACCCTTTTCTTTTGCTTTATGCAGATCTTCGCAAGCCCCCTTCATGTTGCCCAGCTTTAGTTTTATCTGTCCCCTGAAGCCATAAGCATTCTTAGTATCCGGGGCTATGGCTATTACTTTATCCATATCGGCAAGGGCATCTTTATATTTATCCTCGCTTACCAATATAGCCGCCCTGTTGAAGTAAGCCTTGTCAAACTTCTTATCCAGTTCTATTGTTTTGTCAAAGTCTTTTTTTGCTGCGGGTAGGTCTTTCAGTGCCAGCTCGCAGGTGCCCCTATTGTAGTAGCCGTCGCGTAGCTTGGGCACAGCGGTAACAGCTTTAGTGTAGTCTTCTATAGCGCCTTTATAATCCTGTGCATTTTGCTTGGTAACGCCGTTTGATAGCCACTCACTGGCTGACTGCCCTTTACATAAAGCGGCGGGGAATAGGACTATTATTAGTATCAATAAATGCTTCATGATCTCGTGTCATTTTTATTCTTGGTGTTGTAATTTATTTAAAAAATGTCATTTCATTGCCATTCTAAATCTACCATCTCTTAATTATACAATTTCCTTTTCAGCTTATCAGATAACTTATATATACTGTGAGATTTTGCTTGCTCGGCAAGCCAATGGACAGTATGATGATATGCAAACAAAGTAACAATGACATAAAAAAGTTCTTTACCCGGTAAAAATATTACATAGAAAACAAATAACTTCAATTATGGCATACGATGAAAAACTGGCCAATCGCATCCGCGAAAAGATGGATGGCCTTGACAATGTTGAAGAGAAAGCAATGATGGGCGGGCTCACTTTTATGTATAATGGTAAAATGTGTGTAGGTATAATAAAAGACGAACTAATGTGCCGTATAGACCCTGTCCTGCATGATGCAGCCGTGGAAATGCAAGGCTGCCGGACTATGGACTTTACCAACCGCCCCATGAAGGGCTATATTATGATAGATGAGACGGGTATGAAGAGCAAGAAGGATTTTGACTACTTTGTGGACATGGCATTAGATTACAACAAGACGGCAAAGGCATCGAAGAAAAAGAAAAAATGAACAAAACCAGGTTAGAAGCTTTTAGTGATGGAGTACTGGCCATTATCATCACCGTAATGGTACTGGAGATAAAAATACCGCATGGGGCAGACTGGGCAGAACTTAAACCGTTGATACCCACCTTCCTCAGCTACCTGTTAAGCTTCGTATATATTGCTATTTACTGGGGCAACCATCACCATATGTTGCACTCTTTAAAAAGTGTGTCTTCAGGCATCATCTGGGCCAATATGAATCTGTTGTTCTGGTTATCACTCATCCCCTTTTCCACCGGGTGGATGGGTGAAAACAATTTTGCACCCAATACCATACTTGTATATGGCGTTTTACTGTTAGTCAGTGGCGTATCTTTTGTCATTTTGCAAAAACAGATAGAAAAGCACGTACAGGATATTGATGCCTTAAAAATGGCCTTCGCCAACATGAAGAAGAAGGGTATAATATCTACTATGGTTTATGCAAGCGCTATTCCATTTGCTTACGTGTCGCCCATTATATCAGGCACCCTGTTCCTGGCTATGGCCATCATTTGGCTGATCCCCGATAAGAATATCGAAAAGGCACTCACCGAAAAAAGCGACGAACAATAAGCTGCACTTAATGCATTTTAGCCCCTGGCATAAGTATCGGGCAAACTACATAAGTAAAGGAGACTACTTTTTCCCATTAACTATTGGCGCCAGCCTGCTCCCAATAAGCGTTATAGCATTCAGCAATTTTTCATGGCTCAGCCCTGCGTTATCCATCTGGAAGGTAACCCGCGATATACCACCCAGCGCCTCGCTGTGGCGTAGTATCTTGGCTGCTATATCTTCAGGACTACCCACCAGCAGTGCGCCCTTAGGGCCCGTTTGCGCATCAAAATGCGAGCGCGTAACTGGTGCCCAACCCCGCTCCTTACCTATTTTTGTAAACGTTTCAGCATAGCCGGGGTAGTACTCATTCGTGGCCTGCTGTGTGGTATCGGCTATATAACCCAGCGAGTGCAGGCCCACCTTCATTTCGTCGGGCGGATGCCCTGCCTTCGTCCACGATTTGCGGTACAGATCTACCAGAGGGGCAAAGCGGTGGGTTTCACCACCAATAATGGCCACCATAAGTGGCAGCCCCAGCATACCGGCGCGCACAAACGATTCGGACGTACCACCCACACCCAGCCATATAGGAAAAGGATCTTGCAGCGGACGTGGGTACACTGCCTGGTTATGCAAAGCAGGCCTAAACTTACCACTCCAGTTCACCACCTCATTATTGCGTATATTCAATAACAGGTTCAATTTCTCCTGAAACAGTTCATCATAGTCTTGCAGGTTGTAACCAAACAACGGGAACGCTTCTATAAACGAGCCCCGGCCCACTACCATCTCCGCCCGCCCTTGCGATACCAGGTCCAGCGTGGCAAAGTTCTGGAACACACGTACCGGATCTGCAGCGCTGAGCACCGTAACCGCACTGGTGAGGCGAATGCGTTTAGTTCGAGCGGCTGCAGCAGCCAGTATAATGGTAGGGGCTGAATCCAGGAACTCCTTGCGGTGGTGCTCCCCTATCCCAAAAATATCAAGCCCTGCCTTGTCTGCAGCCTCCATACGCTCCAGCAGTTGGGTTATTGCCAGGCTGCTGTTGTCCGATACACTCATGTCGCTATTCAGTATAGCAGCTGCAAAACTATCTATTCCTATTTCCATATATTATTCCTTTCGATTCCGAAAATTACTGAATTGACAAGACCCATTACCGAATGCAGATATAAGCCCAATCTATTCAAGCCTGATTGGCTTACCATTCCGCTCTCTAACCGTCATTTCGAACGCAGCTTCTTCAGCGTAGTGAGAAATCCGTTTGATCAAAGAACTACAGTCAGTCTATTGAACTTAATTTTAAAATAGACTGGCTACCCACTACTTCGTAAAATAATCGGGCGGAAAAAATTCCTGGCCATATTTCTCGCCCAGGTATTTCAACACTTCAGGTGGCGGGGGCCCCTGTGGCGGCGGAATGGTCTCGCCTGCAGCTATCGGCTTACCTATCTCCCGAAACATCTCGTCCATACCTGCAGGTGTTACTATGCACAGCAAGTGTGCCTCCTGGTCCGATTCGTTTTTGAAATTATGCACCGCACCACCAAACGGTATATTGATAAATGCGCCCTTGCGTGCAGTATATGTTTGTGTTTCAGAGCGTACCACAACTTCCCCATCCAGCACATAAAAAGACTCCTGCACATCCTTGTGCGCATGCGGACCCGGGCCACTATGTGGCGGCACTTTCATATCTATTATAGCACAGTTGCCGTTTGTTTGCGCACCCGTCAACAGTATGCGGTATGCTCCACCGGCTACAGCCAGCGTCTCCCCTCCATTAGGGTCTATGGTAATTACAGAGTTTGGTCTCATGATGTATGTATTTGTGGTGGGAAGTTAGGAAAATTAATGACCCGGATAATGAGTTCCGTAACCCCCACAACAAACGCCCATAGCTTTTCGCAACAGTTTCATCCAGAGCATTTTCGTTGATCGCTGCGTGTGCAGGATATATATGATACCCGTCTTCATCAGGTAGGCAGGTTCGAGGCAAATCGAAACTGTCGGAAATATTCCGGGTAGTCTATTAAGCGTTTTTAAAAACCTAGGCTAATACCACTTCTTTATTATATTTTCCCTTGTATTCCAGGGGTGACATTCCTGTAAATTTTTTAAAAACTTCTCTAAATGCTTTTTCGTCTGAATAACCTACCTTATCCATAACCTCAAAAATGCTCTCCCTGCCTTTCTCAAGATTACTTTTCGCTACCTCCACTTTCACTCGTTGCAAATATTCTACGGGCGTATTGCCGGTAGCTTTAATGAAACGACGGTCAAAATTCCTCCTGCTTGTTGCCAGTTTTGAGGCAAGTTCTTCAAACGAGAATTTTGCGCTTAGATTTTCTTCAATATAGGTTTGTGCATGCCCTATCAATTCATCACCATGATTTTTTTGTGTTTCAAAAATGAAGAAGGGGGATTGCGAAGTTCTGTCCATATCGATCTGAAATATTTTAGAACAGTAAATTGCTGTCTCCCTGTCAAAATATTTCTCTACTAAAAAAAGTATCAAGTGCAAGAACGAGTAAGCTCCGCCATTGGTATATATCCCCCTGTCTGCAGTTATTAACTTATCTTCCTGGAGGTCGATATTCGGAAAAGTTCGCCTGAATTTATCCGCCAGGTTCCAATGGGTAGAACAGCTCTTTCCTTCAAGTAATCCTGTTGCTGCCAGCAAAAATGCGCCAGAGCACATTGTAGCTATTTCCGCACCGTCTTTATATTGCTCCTTGATCCAGCTGATAAGTAAGGCATTGTCTTTGATCAAGTGCTCATCATATGAAATAGACGGTATAATAATAAGATCTGTTTTCTCAATTTGAGCTATATCTACAGGATGAATAGAAAAAAAGCCGGAATCTAGTTTCACTTCTTTTACAAAGCCTGCAATGCATATTTCCATCTTCGGCCTGTTTCCCATCCTTCGCCAGCGGGCATTAGCCGTGTTTAATATCTCAAACGAACCGGCTATGCTACTCAGGTTTGCTTTGCCTTGAGGCGCTATGATGGTTACTTGCTTCATTGCTTTTTTATGTAAAGGTAGCAAACAACATTGTCCAAATCAACCCAGTACAATGTCCATTTCACAACCATTTTCAAGTAAAACAAGACATTAATTTTGTGATCAACAATTGATAAGAGTGCTATAACGCATTTTTTATTTTAGAATCGTAGTAGAATGAAAAGAGTATTTTTATTATTAATACTTATTTGTTGGGCGGCATCGATCTCCTATAGCCAGCAAACAAATGCTGAAAAAATAAAACAAACAGAAAACCATAAAACAAACAAAACAGTCATGAAAAAAAACGATTTCACATCTATTATCGTCGTAGAGCAAACACCATCAACTGCCTTCAATGCCATTAAAAATTTCCGTGCATGGTGGTCTGAAGAAATTCAAGGTAAAACTGACCAGCTCGATGAAACATTCTTTTATCACTACAAGGATGTGCATTTATGCAAAATCAAGTTAATTGAAATGGTTGCTGATAAGAAGTTAGTGTACCAGGTAATTGAGAACGAATTCAATTTTGTTAAAGACAAAACAGAGTGGGTAGGCACTAAATTAATTTTTGAAATAATACCAGGCGGAGACAAAACTAAAATCGTTTTTACCCATGAAGGATTAGTGCCCGAATACGAGTGCTATAATGTATGTAACGATGCATGGTCAAGCTATATTCAAGGGAGCTTGAAGAGTTTAATTACAACCGGAAAAGGAAAACCAAATGGCATAGAAGGTGGGCTTAATGCTGAATTAGTAAAAAAATGGGGGTTACCAAATAAATAAGATAAATCAAATAATATGCAACAATCAAACTTTACGACAACCATACTGGTTGACCAAACACCGGAACAAGTATTTAATGCCATCAACAATGTACGCGGCTGGTGGCAGGGAGAAATTGAAGGAAGCGCAACAAAACTGAACGATGAGTTTAGTTATAAAGTTGCTGATATTCATTTCTCTAAGCAAAAAGTAACCGAACTGGTTCCCAACCAAAGAGTAGTATGGTTAGTGACAGAAAGTTCGCTCAACTTTATTAGCGATAAAAGTGAATGGACGGGTACCGAGATCATTTTTGACATCACTAAACAAGACGGCAAAACAAAGCTCACATTCACCCATAAGGGGTTGGTGCCGCAAATAGAGTGCTATGATGCCTGCTCTAACGCATGGAGCCAGCTAGTTCAGCAAAGTTTAATGAGCCTGATAACGACAGGCAAAGGGGTTAAGATATTTTAGAACAATCGCAATTTTTAAAATAGCCGGTTATGAATAATTACGAAACATTTTACCTGTTACATCATAAGCAAAAGCCTTTGATCATTGGAAACGCATGGAATGTAAAAAGCGCTCAACTGATAGAGCAGAATGGCTATGATGCCATTGGTACATCAAGCGGGGCCATATCAAATTCGCTGGGGTATGAGGACGGGGAAAAGATACCGTTTAGTGAGCTATTATATATTATACAACGCATAAAAGCCAGTACAAATATTCCATTGTCGGTAGATATGGAACGGGGCTATACTGACAACCTAACTGAGTTAGTAGAAAATATCCAAAAGCTTGTTGATATAGGTATAGCAGGCATTAACCTGGAAGATGCCCAGGGAGAAGAAATTTATTTAAAAAAGCTCAATAGCATCAAGGATCATTTGGAAAGAACCAACCAGAAATTGTTTATCAATGCGCGGACAGATGGTTTTCTGCAAAAAGTAGAATCACCTCTTGAGACCACAATAAAAAGGGCGAAGCTGTACCAGGATGCAGGAGCTGATGGGCTATTTGTTACCGGCGTTTCAGATGCATCGATCATTAAAGAGATCGCAGATGCTACTTCCCTTTGTTTAAATGTAGTTGGCACACCGAAACTTTCATCTATCAAAACACTGTCCGAATGCGGGGTTCGGCGTATAAGTATGGCTGTTTTCCCTTACAAAGCAACCTACAACGAGTTAGACAAAATGCTTAAATCTGTTATAACAAAACAATCTTTCGAACCGCTATTCCAGTAAGAGCCTGGATAGACCAGGCAGTACCCAAAAATTAGCGACGCTCCGATTGGCGTGATCTCCCCTTTGATTGTCGTTTTTACCCCCCATGGGTTCAGAAAGGGCACGGTACATTTGGGAAACAAATCTTTAGTTATGCGAAAGTTGATGATGAAGATGTCTATGTCGGTAGATGGTTTTGTAGCCGGGCCTGATGGGAAGAATGATTGGATCTTCAAATCCTCAGATGAAACTTCACGGGCCTGGTCCGTGGCGCAGAGCATGGATGCAGGCCTTATTATCATGGGCAGGAAGTCGTTTGAGAATATGGCCCCATACTGGCCTACTGCCACCGGGCCTTTTGCCGCGCCGATGAACGAGATCCCCAAGGGTGTCTTTACCCAAAAAGGATTTAAAGGCCTCGCTCCGGTACCGACAACCACGCCAGAGCAGGCGCGTGCCGCTGCTTCCTGGGCTGAGGCGCGGGTTTTCAATGGCGATCTTGCCGAAGAGATATTGAAACTCAAATCCGAGCCGGGGAAACCGATCTTAGCTATAGGGGGTGCCGGCTTTATGCGTAACCTGATAGCGACAGGACTTATAGACGAATACCACTTAATTACTCATCCGGTGATGCTGGGCGAGGGACTGACGATCTTCACCGGGGTTCCGCAACTGGGCCTGAAGCTGGTGGATGTAAAGGCTTTTCCCGGGGGAATTGTAGCGCACACTTACCACGTATAATTTACATCAATAGGATTAAAACCGCAGTAGTGGCCTCCCTGGGCGACTACTGCGGCAAACTATGCGCATCATCATCAAAAATCTTGTTTATATCTATCGGTCAGGGGTATCAACGATTGCGTGGTGGGTTTGGAACCAGTACCAGGTTGCGACCTGAATCTTGTTGAAAATCTTGGCTTTGGTTAGTCAATGCCCGGCGGGCAATAAAAAATAAAACCGGGCATTGGGGAATTGGCAAAATTGCTAAAAACGTTTCTGGTGGCTTATATTAATTTATTTTTGTTGCTGCTCAATGCCCGGTTATGCCTGGTAGCGGGCATTGGAATTTTGTCTGAACTATGCTTTTGATTGATTTGATTCTTAAGATTATTGCTTGTTTGACCTACGATAAATAGAGCAATATACGATGGGCGGATGGGCGTTTCCAAATAAGAATATGCACATTTTTAAATACATAATTTGTGTTTGGGCTTTGTAATGCTATTGAACCGTAGTACTAATAATGCCGATCATAGATCGGATTTCTATTGGCAGTTCTGGATGCCTTGCAGAACATCCATAACATCGGGGGGGGGGGGTGTAAAGTATTATTATTTGTGATGATTATCAATACAATGGTGCGTACATTCAAAATGACACTACCGGCAGGGCACCTTTTTCTATCAAAAAATAATATGTAGTTTTATAACCACTATAATTTAACCCTGACATGCAAAAGCAAATTATCCTGACCCTTGCAATACTAATCACATTGCTTGCATCTTGCTCTAAATACAAAGCTGCCCCTCCTATCCAGAAGGTGTATAGCGGTATGCTGGTTAACAATACCGGCAGCGTGAATGGGAAGCCTCAGAACAATTGGGATACCGTACGGAACTACCAATTGACGGTAACGCAACTTCCAAACATAAAAGCTGTAGTTGTCGGTTTTTTTGGTGTAAGCCCAGGAGACACTTTACTGCAGGACACCACCGGAAATAACGGCCCCACAACTGCCACAGCACATTATTACCTTAACGCCAGCAACGGGAGTTCCGGGGAAATATATTACCTGTATTATTATGCGGCTAATGACAGCATAGTAGGTGAGTATTTTGCAGAACCCTGCTGCGGGGTCATAGATCACCACTGGATCTATGGGAAGCATTAGGGTGATATGTCGAGGATCTGGTTATGCCCGGTGGCGGGCATTGGAATTTCGTCTTGAACTATGATTCTTTGATGAATTTGATTCTTATGACTAGCAATCAAATTATCTCTAATAAATAAAGCAAGATACGATGGGTGGGTGGGCGTTTCCAAATAAGGATATGCACATTTTTTAATACATAATTTGTGTTTGGGCTTTGTAATACTATTGAACCCGTGCTCGGCTTAGTGTTCACACTAAGTCGTACCCGGCCCGCAATCTCCAGATTGCCGAATATTTTTCTTGCGCGCAGTCTTCCGAAGGATGACTCGTGTCTACCTAAAGCTGCCGGTTTGCAACCGGAATTTGTAAAACTGCTGTTGACAATTAAATAAAAGCCAATAGCTACTCAAAAAGCCCCCTCGGGCGCGCAGTCTTCCAAAGAATGACTCGTGTCTGCCTAAAGCTGCCGGTTTGTAACCGGAATTTGTAAAACGACTGCCGATAATTAAATCAATAGCCTATAGAAATTCGCCTGTTGATTTGTGGAACACTTCTGCTACTCAAACAGTGCTTTTATGTCAACCCCCAACCCTTTGCAAATTTCATCCAGGTATAGATAAGATGGATTAACGCCGCCGGTTTCCAATCTTTGAATACTTTGGCGGTCCTTATTAACCTTGTAAGCTAAATCCTGTAAGGATAAGCCTTGCGAGATTCTTATCTCCCGTACACGCTCACCCAACTTATTTAGTTTGTCTTTTTGAGCACTACTTATTGGCATATGGTCAATAGTAGGCATAACGTAAAAAATAAATGACAACGAATTTGTTGTCATTTTAAAATATTCTTTCTATAATTGTGTTTAAGATATACAACCACATAAAATATTTGTCCTGCTTGCGGGGAAAAGGATGGGTTTGTTATGGGTACGATAATAATTCGTACCCTGCTCATTCTGCCAAAGCGAAAAGGCCAGATGACCGCAGAGCCCGCCATTTAACAACATTCACAATGAACGGGGCTTATAATTACACAAATGCACTAAAACCAGTAATGGCCCTGCCCACGATAAGTGAGTTGATCTCCTTGGTACCTTCATAGGAGTAAATAGCTTCCGCATCGGCTACAAAGCGTGCCACATCATATTCCAGCAGTATTCCATTCCCACCCATTACTTCGCGGGCATGGCTTACCACATCACGTGTGCGCAGGGAGCAAAATACCTTGGCCAGCGAGGCATGCTCATCGGTAAGTTTGCCCTCGTCTTGCAGTTGAGACAGGCGAAACACCATGGTCTGCATAGCAGTGAGGTTGCACAACATCTCTACCAGGTGGTTCTGTATCAGCTGAAAGGAGGCTATGGGCTTGCCAAACTGCTTGCGTTCGCGGGTATATTTCAGTGCGCTTTCATAAGCGCCCCGGGCACAACCCACTGCCTCCCATGCTACCCCGGCACGCGTCATGCGCAGCACATCGGCAGTGTCTTTAAAACTATTGGCTTCCTGCAGGCGGTCGGCTTCTTCCACCCAGCAATCGGTAAGCGTGATAAGGGCGTTCTGTACAATACGCAGCGCCATCTTATCCCGTATCTTTTCAGTGGCCAGCCCGGTGGCGCCTTTACGCACCAGGAAACCCTTTACATTATCATCGGCCACATCGCGTGCCCATATCACTATCACATCTGCAAAGGTGGCATTGCCTATCCATTTCTTCTGGCCATTGAGCACCCATTTATTGCCTTCGCGCCGTGCCGTGGTGGTAAGGCCCCCTGCAGCACCCGAGCCTACTTCCGGCTCAGTGAGGCCAAAAGCGCCTATCAGCTGCATTTGCTGCATACGGGGCAGCCATTCCTGCTTCTGCGCTTCGCTGCCTTTCAGGTATATAGACCCCATTGCCAAACCGCTCTGCACGCCGAAGAAAGTAGCGATAGAGGAATCGATACGGGACATTTCCATGGCCAGTATCCCCTCCATCTGGTGCGACATACTAGGGCAACCATAACCTTTGTAAGTAACCCCACAAATATTCAACGCTGCCAGTTTGGGTATCAATTCAAAGGGGAATTCCGCTTTAAGCCAGTATTCGTTTACTATGGGGCGCACTTCTGTTTCCATAAATGCACGCACCCTCAGTTGCAGCGCACGTTCTTCTTCCGTAAGCGTAAGCGAGAGATCATAAAAGTCTCCATCTATAGGCGGCAGCTCTTTATGGTGGTGCGGACCGATCATTTTCATCAGCCCCTTTAGCTGGGCATCATCCAGCTTGCCCAATTGCTTCATAGCAGCAGGTAGGTCCACTTTTTCGGCGAGCTTACCTATGGCATCTATATCCACCTCTTTAAGCAGATTGTACGCTTGCCTGATCTTTGAAAAAACTGATGACATGGCGGTTGTTTTGACGTGATTGAAGTAAAGATTATGAACTCTTCTTACTATATAAAATTACGCCATTAGCTAAGCATAACCCGGTATGAACTATCGCTACATCTTAACTTACACCTGCTAACGGAACCTGCAAGTCATAAGTGCGAATCAAGGATGTTTAAAATTTTACTTTGCAGTTATTATCTTTTTCCGGTGCTGTACACCCCACAATGCCATGGCATCTATAATGGGTTTCAGCGTGCGCCCATATTCGGTCAATTCATACTCAACCGTTATGGGCTTGGTATCTTGCACCGTGCGCGTGATCAAGCCATTTATTTCAAGTTCCTGCAGTTCTTTCGATAGCATTTTAGAGCCTATGCCTTCCACCATACGCTGTAGTTCCATATACCGCTTCTTACCCAGTGCCAGGCACCCTATGATCATAATTTTCCACTTCCCGCTCAGTAGGTCCTGGGTATCATTGATAGCCCGCAAGTGTTGCTTGCAATCAACCGATATTTTTTCAACTGCTATGGTGTCTCCCATGTCTTGAATATTGGCGCTTTCTTAAAGGATAGTACTTCCCTTTAGGAAACCCCTATCTTTTGTAAAGTTATGTCATCTAATTTTACAACTCATTAATCAATCACAAAAAAATTGCAACCTGCATATACAGATATGCATCTTTTAAAAAACAAAAAACATGAAAGGACTAAAAATTGCCTATTGGGTCACTACCGGCCTTGTTGTACTGGCTATGCTGGTTTCAGTGTATAATTACTTCTTTAATCCAGCCTTAAAGACTGCGTATGCACATGTGGGGTTCCCAGATTGGTTCCGGGTAGAACTTGGAATTGCAAAGCTGCTAGGCGCACTGGCGTTAGGTATCCCCGTCATCTCAGCGCGCATTAAGGAATGGGCATATGCTGGTTTTTTTATTAATTTCTTTTCGGCATTCCTTGCTCACTACGAGATAGGCGACCCGGTATTTAACCAGGTAGCGCCGCTGGTTCTCCTTTTGCTTGTGGTGGTCTCATACATCAGCTTCCACAAAGCTGTATTGCAAAACAGATAGCCTCCTAGTTCACAAGCCTTTCTGTGAAACACTGTACCTCGTGGAACTGTGTATATCTCTTTCAGTCAATTTATATTGGTACATCTTACCTTGCACCCGCCATCATAACCTGTAAACCAATAGCGCAGATCAAGAATGCTTAAAAAATCAAACACAAATTCAACAACCCTGTCCGATGACCGGACAGGCCAGACAGTTGAGCTAATTTTAATATCAGCCACCCCAGCTCATTTCAGTCGCAACAAAGCCTCAGATGTCCGGTTTCGGCTTTAAAAGCAGACAGGACAGTCTATATTTCTATGTCTTTGCGAAGCACGAAGCCATCTTACCGAATACGAGGTTTTTTAAATATATTTACGACACCTAATCCCAAAAGAATGCAAAAAGCAGTTCGCATCTATATCCCATTTATCCTGGTAATACTCTTGTCTGCATGTACGAAAAGTAAAACAACTCCACTACAGCCAAGCGGTTTATCCGGCACTTACAATGGCTGGTCTTATAGAAATATTCAGATCAATGCCGGGGGTACCAGTTCCAACACATGGGACACAACATTAAATACCCATGTTACCATAACACAATACTCGCTTTACCCTAAGTGGTTAGTATTAAGCCTTTATGGGACTGACAAGGATACATTAACGCAGGCCGCATCGTCCTATTACCCGGTCACTACAGCAACATCACATTATTCTGGCTATATATCATCAGGAGATCCGGACCCCTGGCTTGATCTAAATATCGACGTATATTATTTTGCCGCAAACGATAGTGTCTACATCGTTTATTATAACCCTCCGGGTGGTGGCCATGGCATTTTAAATTATTTTCAGGGCAAAAAGTGACTCCGATATTCACAGTGTTTCTATAAATAAAAAAGCAGGCTACTCAACCGGATAGCCTGCTTTTCAACTATAAATTCAAATCCAATTAATCTGCCTGATCCGCGTGGAAAGGGTACCTGTAGTTAGTAGCAGGCACCTGTGTTTCCTTTATAGTACGGGCACTGAGCCAGCGGTACAGGTTAAGTGCAGAACCTGCTTTATCGTTGGTGCCAGATGCACGTGCACCACCAAAGGGCTGCTGGCCCACTACTGCACCGGTTGGCTTGTCGTTGATATAGAAGTTACCGGCACTGTTCACAAAGCGCTTGGTCATATACTCAATAGCATGCCTGTCTTTAGCAAAGATAGCGCCTGTAAGGGCATACGGAGAGGTCTTATCCACTATGTCCATTGTCAGTATCCACTGGTCAGGTTCATACACATGCAGTGTAAGTACCGGGCCAAAGATCTCTTCGCACAGGGTTACATAGTTGGGGTCTTTAGCTTCAATGAGCGTAGGTTCTATAAAGTAACCCTTGCTCTTATCGTAAGTACCACCATGTATTATTGCAGCCTGTCCGTTGCTGTTCTTTACATTGTCTATGTACTTGGTAATGCTGTTGAAGGCCTTCTCGTCTATTACCGCATTAATGAAGTTAGTAAAGTCATCTACCACGCCCATCTTCATGGTCTTCAATTCGGCTATCAGCTTGGTCTTTATTTCATCGGCCAGGTTAGCAGGCAGGTAAGCCCTCGATGCTGCAGAACATTTTTGGCCCTGGTATTCAAAAGCGCCACGGGCCAGGCCGGTAACTACTTCGTCAACATTAGCTGTGGGGTGTACAAACACAAAGTCCTTACCACCCGTCTCCCCTACTATACGCGGGAAAGAACGGTACTTAGGAATGTTATCGCCAATGGTTTTCCACATGCTCTGGAACACCCCGGTAGAACCAGTAAAGTGTACCCCGGCAAACAGGTGGTGGTTGAAGCAGATATCACCGATCATAGCACCCGGAGGGTATATGAGGTTAATAACGCCATCAGGCAAACCGGCTTCCAGCAATATTTCCATAAATACACTTGCAGAATATATCTGCGTGTTTGCCGGTTTCCAAACCACCACATTGCCGCACATAGCAGGTGCTGTAGGCAGGTTGCCACCAATGGCACTGAAGTTAAACGGGGTTACCGCCAGAACAAAACCTTCCAGCGGGCGGTACTCCAGCCTGTTATGAAAACCCTGTGGCGATATAGGTTGCTGCTTGTATATCTCAGTTAAGAAATGAACATTAAAACGCAGGAAATCTATGAGTTCACATGCGCTGTCTATCTCGGCCTGGTAAGCATTCTTGCTCTGCCCCAGCATAGTAGCAGCATTCATTTTAAATCGATACTTGGTAGCCAGCAGTTCTGCTGCTTTCATGAATATGTTGGCACGCACCTCCCAGCTTGTAGCTGCCCAGGTTTCGCGGGCTGCAAGTGCAGCTTCTATAGCCTGGTTTACATGGGTTTCCTCGCCGGCATAGAAATGGCCCAGCAGGTGGCTGGTTTCGTGCGGCGGACGGATCTCTACTTTTTTATTACTGCGTACTTCCTTACCGTCAATATACATAGGTATATCACGGTGAGTGGCTTTCAGTTCTGCTAATGCTTTTTTCAGTCCGGCACGCTCAGGACTACCCGGAGCATAGTTTAAAACCGGTTCATTCTTAGGTTCGGCGAATTGGAAATAACCGTTTTGCATAATTTAGTTTTTCTGAATGGAATGCAAAGTTAGGTTTTTGGGAACATCTTTGGGAACGTTGCCAAAAGATCATAAATTCTGCTTATAACCTCTTTCCAAGTTCTATTACTTCACATTGTTTCATGTCCTTGCCGTCTATAACGAACCGGATGAGGGTGCGTACTTTGTGCCAGCCGTGATTACCGGCGGCACCGGGGTTCATGTGCAGGCATTTTAGTTTATCATCATAAATAATCTTTAAGATATGCGAGTGACCAGAAATGAATAGTTGAGGCGGGTGGGCATATAGCTGGGGGCGTATGGCTGGCGCATATCTGCCGGGGTAGCCACCAATGTGGGTCATGAGTACTTCTATATCTTCACACTTCCAGCGCAAGGTTTCCGGGTACTGGCTGCGGATGTCGTAGCCATCAATGTTTCCATATACTCCTTTTAATGGTTTAAATGCAGCGAGTTTATCAGCTATTGCAGCAGTACCAAAATCGCCCGCATGCCATATCTCGTCGCAGTCTTTGAAGTGCTCAAAAACAGTGTCGTCAAGGTAGTTGTGGGTATCTGATATGAGGCCGATTCGGGTCATTTTGTGGTGTGCTTATAATAGAGCAATGTAAAGAAATCTTCCTTATTTTGCAGTGTAATGTACACGCTGGGTAAAATGATATAGTATATGTCTAAGAAATCAACATCTGTAATAATAGACGATATCCAGTCTTTCATAGACCGTATCCAGTTTTATACAGATGGTATAACCTTTGATGATTTTATTGCTAACTCTATGATCGTAGAAGCTTGCATGTATAATATTCAGATCATAGGAGAGGCTGTGGGTCACATTGATGATGACATTCAAGCATCGAACCCACAAATACCATGGGCCTTAATACAGAATATGCGCAACCGCATTACTCATGAATACGCAGGCACGGACCTTCCCGCTATATGGAACGTTATTAAACAAGACTTGCCATATCTGAAAGTTGAGTTAGTAAAACTGAAAAATAAGCTACAGTAACTCGATCATCCGCACTTTGTCTCTGCCAATTGCTATAACCTGGCTGGCACCCCAGCATAATTGCATCTATAACAAATAGAGCTCCTGATAACAGACACTCGATTGAAACGAAACAAGAAGATGTTAAAAAACTGGATAGGCTAGTAAATACTAAATAAATTTAACAATATCGGGCACAGTTTTTTCGTTTATAGTAAGCGTAGGAGTTTATCTTGCGTTTATACTTTTTTATAAAAAATGAAGATCCTGTTCCTGATCGTTTTTTCCGTGGTCGTTTCACCTGTTCATCTTTATGCACAAGAAGTGCAAGCCGAGGATCGTATTGAAACCGAATACAAAGCTTGCCTGGGCAATGACACATCTGTAGTTACTATCTGTAACTGCTCATTTAAAGCCTATGCCAAGTGGAACGACCAGATGGAATATTACTATAAGAAACTCATACGCGAAATACCCAACGATACAGCAAAAGAAATTGGAAAGAAGGCACAAAACGCCTGGCTCACCTGGCGTGATACTGAATTTGGCACCTATAATTGCATATTTGATAAGGAAGGCAGCAAATGGAACCGAGTACGTGCAGAGGGCCGATTAAATATGATGCGCGAACGCGCACAACAGCTAAAGGCATACTACGAGGTTTTAAGGCAGAGTAAAGACTAGTATTACCGGCCTATACCTAATACATCTTTCATAGTGAATACCCCATGCTTGCCTGCTACATACTCTGCAGCCAGTACTGCGCCTAAGGCAAAACCATCCCTGTTGTGTGCAGTGTGTATGATCTCTATATCATCTATGGGTGATGAGTATTTTACGTGGTGTGTGCCTGGTACTACTTCTATACGATGAGATATTACAGGTAATGCATTCTTATCAGTTTCTTTTTCGCTGGTCCAGTGGTCTTTACGTTTTAGATTTGCCAGCACCTGGTTTGCCAGGGTTATTGCGGTGCCGCTTGGAGCATCCTTTTTTTCTACGTGGTGTGTCTCTTCAATAGTCACCTCGTAATTGGGCTGCTCGTTCATCAGCTCAGCCAATACTTTATTGATCTCAAAAAATATGTTTACGCCCACGCTAAAATTGGAAGTATGTAAGAAAGCTGCACCTTGCTGTATTGCAGTTTTGCCAGCTTTATCCAATCCATCATTCCAACCTGTAGTACCACTCACAATGGGCACACCTGCTCCAAGTGTCATCAATACATTTTCGAGTGCAACATCGGGGCTGGTAAATTCAATTGCCACGTCGGCCTTGCGCAGGTTTTCGTGGGTCATTTCCTCTTTATTTTCCAGCATTATTTTAAGTACAATGCTGTGGCCGCGCTGTATTGCCAAACGTTCTATGGTCTGGCCCATTTTGCCGTAACCAATTAATGCGATATTCATGAGGAGATAATTAAAGGAATAAAGATAATATAGTAAAAACAGCAAACAATACGCTTGCTATACCATTTGTATTACCGAAAGCAATACCTACCTTACTAAGATCGTTTGGTTTTACCAGCAGATGCTGATATATGAGGGCGCCAATGTAAACTCCTACACCTATCCAGTACACCCAATGAAACTGGCCAAGCACGCCAGCGCTGACAACAAACACCGCCGAAAATACATGCAATATTGTAGAAACTACCAATGCTTTGCGCACACCCAGAGCTTCTGGTATAGAATGCAGCTTGTGGTTACGGTCGAACTGCTCGTCTTGCAGGGCATAAATGATATCGAACCCGGAGACCCATGTGAGCACTGAAAATGAGAACAAGAGCGGCAATACATCAAAGTAGCCTGTTACTACAAGGTATGCACCAATAGGAGATAGCGCCAACCCTACCCCCAGCACCACATGACATAATGCTGTAAACCTTTTGGTATAACTGTAAAATAGTATAACGAATAAGGCAACAAATGACAAATAAAAACACAAAGGATTAATGAAGTACGTAGTAGCGACAAACAATACTGAATTGACAATAGTATATGTAAGCGCCTGACCGGGTTTTATGATGCCCGCAGGTATTTCGCGCCTTACAGTACGTGGATTGAGCGCATCGAACCGACGATCTAAATACCGGTTAAAAGCCATGGCTGCGCTACGGGCAAATACCATGCACAACAACATTTTCACAAAAAGCTGCCACTCAAAAGTTTTATGTTCGTACACCACAGCCAATGTAAACCCTATGAGCGCAAAAGGAAGTGCAAAGACAGTGTGGCTGAATTTGATGAGCGACAGATAATTTTTAAGCCTCTGTATAGGCGATGGCATGGGTGCTGTAGCGTTCATTATTGTACGTCTGCGTCAAAACTAATGGATATACTTTCTGCCTGGCCATTGCTATGGACCATGGCGTTCTTTAATTGTTTGCCGGGGTGTCCCTTACTGTTGTATTGCAATACGATCTCGCCAGTGCCGCCCGGTTGTATAGGCTCTTTAGAGAAGGTAGGCACGGTGCAACCACACGACACATCGACCTTAGATATGAGCAGCGGATTGGCTCCGGTATTCTTAAATTTATAGGCATGCTTTACAGACTCGCCTTCTTTTATCTTGCCAAAATCGAAACGGGTTTCGGCAAATTCTATTGTTGTTTTCGGCAGCACTGCAGCTTCCTGGACACGGGTATCAGCCTGCTGATTGGTAAGGCCATTATCGCTACTGCCAATATGGTATTTATTAAATAATGCATTCTGGCTTACCCCACTCAACTCAACCAACGCTATTACAAAGCAGGATAAAGTGAGGATAGTTAATAAAACTGTTTTAAGTTGCTGATTCATTGTATGCTTATAATAGAAAGTTCAAAATTAGTAAAGTTTCCTGAATGCGTGTATGTACATGCGATCATGTTTTTAGATGCGCCATATAGCCTTACTTACTCTTTTCTGTCCATACTTGCGCCAGGTGCACTAATATCTCTACAGCTTTTTCCATATCCTGTACACTTACATATTCCTGACGACTGTGTATGCCCATTTCGCCAGTGAATATATTAGGGCAAGGCAGACCCATGAAAGATAAACGGGAACCATCTGTACCACCTCTAATACTCATCCGTTGAGCATCGAGCCCCGAGCGGCGATAAGCCTCTTCCGCATAGTTCATTACCTGTGGGTATTGGTCCAGCATCTCCTTCATATTACGGTATTGCTCTTTTATTACTATCTCCGTGGTCAATCCGTGAAAAACCCTTTGTGTCTTTTCTACCAGTTCCCGCAGCCGTTGCTCATGATGCGCCAGTTGTGCAGTATCAAAATCCCTGATGATGAACTGCACTTTTGCACTTTCAATAGTACCTTCTATTAATACCGGATGAACAAAACCCTGCGCCCCTTCTGTAGTTTCGGGGCTCCATTCGCTTTTGGGCAGCATATCTGTAAATGCAGCTGCAGCTTTTATGGCGCTTACCATTTTGCCTTTTGCATAGCCTGGGTGGGCACTTACGCCATTAAATATTACAGTCATTGAGTCGGCAGAGAACGTCTCGCCTTCCAGGTGGCCGCGTTCACCACCATCCAATGTATAACCAAAGCAAGCGCCTAGTTTCTTCATATCTATAGCTGCTACGCCACGGCCCACTTCTTCATCAGGTGTAAATAAAATGCGTATTTCTCCGTGTTTTATTTCGGGGTGGTTAACAAGATATTGAGCAAGATCCATGATAATGGCCACACCAGCCTTGTCATCAGCACCTAACAATGTAAGACCAGAAGCTGTTATAATATCATCACCAATACGCTCCTTAAGATAAGGATGGTTCTTTGTGGTGATTACAATGGTAGGATCGTCGGGTAACACGATATCGCTACCATCATAATTCATGTGCAGTAATGGCTTCACGTTAGTACCACTGCAATCGGGAGCAGTATCTACATGCGCACAATAGCATAATACAGGGATATTGCCCTCAATATTTGCAGGTATGGTTGCGTACACATAGCCATGCGCATCAAGCTCAGCATCTATAACGCCTATTTCATGCAATTCTTTAACCAATATACGACTTAGGTCTTTCTGCTTCATGGTAGAAGGCTGGGTTGGCGATGCGGGATCGCTCTGGGTATCTACCTGTACATATTTTATAAAACGATCGGCCACACTATGGGCGTACTGTGATAATGACATTCCTAGGTTGTTTTTGCGGCGTAAAAATAGTGTATTCCCATACCATTCTGCAAGGTTATCTAATAGTTGTATATTAGCTGCATGTTGTGGGCACTCACTAAAAAAGACTTTTCACAGATAGTAACGGTCACTTTCACCCTTTTTGCGGTGATAGACGTGCTGGGATCTATCCCTGTTATTATATCTATTAAGAAAAAAATGGGCGATGTCAGCGCCGTGCAAGCTACTGTTGTATCGGGCGCCCTTATGCTGTTGTTCTTCTTTGTAGGTGAGCAAATGCTGGAGTTTATGGGGCTCGACATTCAATCGTTTGCCATAGCCGGGTCTATTGTCATTTTTATATTGGGCCTGGAAATGGTACTTGGCCTGGAATTCTTTAAGAGCGATAAGGACACAAAAATGAGTACCGTTGTGCCTATTGCGTTCCCCCTTATAGCCGGTTCTGGTACGCTTACCACCGTAATGTCTTTAAAAGCGGCCTACCAGCCTTATAATATACTGATAGGCATCCTCATCAACTTAATATTCATATACATCACCCTCCGCTCTATCAATTTTCTTGAGCGTATGCTTGGGCCGTCTGGTATAGCTGTGGTGCGTAAGTTCTTTGGGGTGATACTGATAGCTATTGCGGTGAAGATATTCAGGAGTAACCTAGGTTTTTAGATTTAATAGTGGCGCATAAAATATAAACTATATTTTTATGCACCAATAATTACACTGTCTAAAATACCTTGTTTTGAATACTATACCATCGTACCTGATAGCCATAATATTACTGGGCGGAATAGTGCTCTTTTACCTGCTTGGTTTAGCCACAGGCAGCTATCAGAAAAGAAACAACCCAGATGCCAAGGCCGAAGGTGTAGGCCCACTTGAAAGCTCATTATTAGGGCTATTGGCGCTGCTGTTATCTTTCACATTCAGCATGTCGGCATCCCGCTACGATGCACGACGCTCACTCATAGTTACTGAAGCAAATAACATCAGTACAGCCATTGTGCGCGCTGACCTGTATCCAGATAGTACACGTATGGCATTCAGGAAAGACCTGAAGCAATATGTGGAAACAAGAATAGCGTACTACGAGGTAGGAAATGACGATAGCAGAATAAAGGCCGAACGCATAAAAGCTGAAGTGATACTTAGCCGACTTTGGCAGCGTGCAACACGAATCTCCGTTTCATCGCCTGCGTTTGTACGCGACAACCAAATGATACCTGCGCTTAATAGTATGGGCGACCTTGTAACCAGCAGGGATGCAGCGCGAGTGGCTACTGTACCAGATTCTATCATTACATTATTGGTTATTTTGACGTTGCTTGGCAGCTTTATTATTGGATACTGCAAGAAGGAGAAAAAGAATGATTGGGTGATGTTCTCTATATACACCATAATGATGGTGGTTACGATATACACTATTATAGACCTGGACAGGCCACGTACGGGATTTATAACAACAGATAAAACGCATATGAAAATGCTGGAGTTGCGTGAAATGTTTGACCAACAATAAGACGGACTGATGGAACTTACTGAACATAAAATATTTGATAAGGAAAACTTTACCAAAAAACCGCTGCCATATGGAGAGTATGAATATTGCACCTTTAATGCTTGTGATTTTTCGGGTAATGATTTTAAGGACTTTAGATTTTTAGAATGCATGTTTAACGGTTGCAATTTGAGCCTGGTAAAGTTGCAGCAGACGGCCTTCAGGGATATACAATTTAAAGATTGCAAAATGCTTGGCATGCGTTTTGAAAACTGCAACCCTTTGGGACTGACTGTAGCATTTGATAACTGTATCCTGGACCATTGCTCTTTTTACCAGATGAAACTTAAAAAGACAACGTTCAGTAATTCGCGCATGCATGAAGTGGACCTTACACAATGTGACCTGAGCAGTTGCTTATTTGATAACTGTGATCTCTTCAGAGCTACATTTGACGATACCATTATTGAAAAAGCTGATTTCCGGAGTTCTTTTAACTACTCGATAGACCCAGATAAAAACCGAATAAAAAAAGCTAAGTTTTCACTTGCAGGGCTTCCCGGATTGTTAGATAAGTATGATATTGAAATAGATCTGCACGGTTAGAAGTGTATCATTTTGTGTTACATCTGGTGCTTGTCTTGTCCGAATTTAAAATTGGAACCGGACAGCCGCGAGATTTGGTTGACTGAAATGATTTGTGGTAGCTGTTATGCTATTTTTTAATACTGTCTGGCCTGTCCGGTCATCGGACAGGGTATCTTTTTTAGTTTGCCTGATGCAAACAGTTTTGCTAATAAGAATGAATAGAGAAATTTTGTGCATTGCTGATGTGTGTTGATGGTTTACAGGTTATGTTGGCTAATGCAAGGTAGGACATGCAGACAAAAGGCGGCATAAAGAGATATACACAGTTCCACGGTGTGGTATTGTGTTTCACAAATTTCAGTCATTTCGCGGCCTCGTAACAATGAGTAGTGTACCTCTTTTTACCTAATACTCCAGATTGTGTATATCCCTTGGGCTTACCTTTATATTCTCATAAATGAAGGAGTATATATAGGTATCTGTCTGCAATTCAAAATCCTGATGCCCGGTATTTTTTTCGACGTATAGTATTATGGGATTGGGGCCTATATTTTTTTGCTGCATGGTTGCAACGTATTTGTAAGAATGCAACGGGACAACGCGATCATCATGATCGGCGGTGACCACAAGCGTTGCAGGGTAACTAGTTTCTTTTACATTGTGTAGTGGTGAATATTTCAATAAATTTAAGAACTCTTTAGGATCGTTGCTGGAGCCATATTCCTTTTTCCATGCGTTGCCGATCGTATAATTCTGGTATCGTAACATATCGTAAACGCCCCTGTCTGCAATAACTACTTTACAAATATCAGGGCGTTGGTTGGCGACAGCCGCCACAAGTAAGCCACCATTGGATCCCCCCATTAATGTAAGGTGCTCACTGCCGGTATAACCCTCCTTGAATAAATACTCAGCCGCACCAATAAAATCATCAAAAACATTTTGCTTGTTAAAACCCTTACCCTTTTTATGCCAGTCTTCTCCATATTCACCTCCGCCTCTTATACATGGCAACGCTACCAAGCCACCATTTTCTATAAAGCTGACAAAACCCCTATCGTAAAAAGGTGTCATATTAATCCCATTCCCTCCATAACCATACAATATTGCCGGGTTGGTACCATCAAGATCAATATCCTTTTTACATGCTATAAACATGGGAATCTTTGTACCATCTTTTGAGTTATAAAATACCTTTCTTACCTCCATCCTGGTATAGTCGTAAAGTATTTTTGTTTCGTCAATCAACTTAGTGGTAAGACTGTTCACGTTGTATTGATACGCAACCGGGGGATATATAAAAGAAGAAAAATAATAAATGGTTATTGAATCATTGGGATCATTGCCAGGAGTTTCAAACCCGCCAACAGAGGAACCAGAAGGAAATTTCATCCTTTTAAGCGCTTTCCCATTATGGTCATAAGTGATATTCAGGTAATCGGCATCGTCCAAATATGTGATCAAAAGTTTATTGCCTACGATATTTACTGACTCCTGTATTTCTTCATATTCAGGAATAAAATTTTCGCCCCTATTCTTTTCTGTCAAGTTGAACAGAACACATTTACCATGAGGTGCGTCTAAAGTTGTGGTAGCAAGAAACTCATTATTGTAAACACCAACTATATCAAAAGAGGCACTCTGATGGGTATATATTATTGTATCGATTTTAAAAGAAGTCTGCGGTACATTTAAATTTATTGCCAATATCTTCTTGAAACGATTATTGCTACTGTCATTGCTATTGTCATAAATAATAAGATAATTACCATGAACGAGTTTTTCAAAATAGAGACTGGCTTCCGGGTCTTCTACATTTTGATACACTAGTATGTCATTGCTTTGCTCGTCCCCTAATTTATGATACCATATGGACGAATGCAGCGTTTCTGCCTTAAAATTATCGACTACCGCAGGATACCTTTTATAAAAAAAACCATTACCTGACCACTCAATATTGCTAAACTTTATGCCTTCCAAAACATCGACGCACTTATGAAAAGGGTATAACGTTTTTACGTGTATTGTCTGCCAATCACTACCATTGCGGGAAGTGCTAAAAGCTATATAGTTATTATCATCTGATACTCGAAGCTCTTTTACCTTAACCTTATCTGATTTCTGATCTTTGTAGTCGTCCGGATCAATTACTTTAACTCCCTCGTCATGAATATTTTTTTTGATATAGACGTCAGAAGAACGCCCGTATTCTTTACTAATAAAATCGAAGTAATAGTGCCCTGACTTGTAAAGGGTACCAAACGAATAATGGGCATTTCTTTTTAACTGATGGTCCGGATAATATCTATTCGTTGCTTTCTTCAAATACTTTTTAGTTACCTCTGCTTCCTTATCTAGCCATTCGCTTGTAGATGTCAACGAATCGTACTCAAGCCCACGGTATGGATCGCGCACTATGGTACCAAAATAATTGTCACTGACAGAATCGATGGGCGCAATGGGATAATCTAAACGTGAATTTTGACCAAATGCATTTATGGACAGGCAAATAAGAAAACAGATCTTTTTCATTTTCGTATGGATATGCTAGAGTGTTTACAGGACAGGTTATGTTTAACTCTTTAAGCTAAGCTATCCTTAGCTATAATTGTCCAGTCGTGGTTACCAAAACCTTTCTTTATCCATTCATCCATTGTAGCAGCTATAACGGGAATCATAAATAGCTCTACCCCAACCTCAGTTGCTTCTTCCATCATGAGACGTGCATCTTTGCGGGCCATATTCAATTCCCAGGTGGGCTTATCAAACTGAGCATCTGTTATTTTCTTCAGCCTTCCGAGTACAGACGCTCCGGGGTTCCATTCGCTGAATAATGCAGCAACATCACCTGCTGGGATATTAAGCGCTTTGGCCATAGCCAAGGTATCTGAAAGTCCGGTAGTAAGTGTGATAAGGAACAGATTACCAAGCAGTTTCATACCAGCGGCTTTGTTGGGATCGGTGCCCATATTTAGAAGCTTTCCAGTCATCGCAGACAGTTCAGGTGTCAATTTTGCGACCAAGGCCTGATCGCCGGAAATTAGCATGTAGCCTGTACTTTCTCGCGCATTTTGCGGCCCCATAAATACGGGCGCGTGTATATAAGTAAACCCTTGTTCTTTCCAGTACTGAGTACGCTTAGCTACGGTAGTTGCCGTAACTGTTGTGTGATCTACAATCACTACATCTTTTGACAACCCAGCTTTGGCCTGCTCCAGGACAGCATCTACAGCTACATCATCAGACAACGTGATATGCACACGACTGGCACCTTTTACTGCTTCCGCAACGTCCTCAAAAGCTTGTGCACCGTCTGCTTCCAGCGCCTGTGCTTTTGAAAAAGTCCTGTTCCATACCCGCACCTGCGCGCCTTTTTGCAGTAATGCACGAACAAAATTTGCACCCAAAAGACCTGTACCTATATATGCGATCATGGTTTTAGAATTTTTGTAAAAATATGGTGAAAGTATCATTATTGCCGCGTAGTAGCCGGGTGATACAAGAATTAATATTATAGTTTACTGAAGGGCCCTTTGATAGCAATAAGCTGGCGTTTAGATATCAGCCAGTTGTTTCATTTAGATGAATAGCAGTTAAATATTTGTAGGCCATACTCAAAAAAGAAACCGGCTATGTAGCCGGTTTCAAAATCTAAAAGCTTTATTTTTTATCAATTATGTAAAGATCTTCGTTGTCGCGTTTCATTCTGAAATGTTCGCGGGCGAATTTCTCCAGCTTTTGCGGATCGGAAGTCAGTGCAGTGTGCTCTTGCTGCATACGGGCTATTTCGCCATTAAGGAAGGCTATATTAGCACGTGTTGTAGCCAAGTCTTTATTGCGCTGCCGCTGACTGTACCAGTCATTCTGATCAAAATAAATCATCCACGCAAGGAAGGCTACCCCTGTGAGTAAATACTTATTGGTAAGGATACGCAAAGCTTTTTTCATAGCAACTTGCTTATTATTATTTACCAAATTTAAGCGTTTTGTTTGGGAAGAAAGCACTTGTGCCCAGTTCTTCTTCAATACGCAGCAACTGGTTGTATTTTGCCATACGATCGCTACGGCTGGCAGAGCCTGTTTTTATTTGGCCGCAGTTGAGTGCAACAGCAAGATCAGCAATGGTGCTATCTTCTGTTTCGCCGCTACGGTGACTCATGATAGTGTTGTACTGGTGCTGCTGCGCCATGCTCACTGCATCGATGGTTTCAGACAGGGTACCTATCTGGTTTACTTTTACCAGCAGGCCGTTTGCTACGCCTTTGTTGATACCTTTTTCAAGACGGTTCACATTGGTTACGAACAGATCATCGCCTACCAGTTGTATTTTATCCCCCAGCTTTTCAGTCATTAATTTCCAACCAGCCCAATCGTCTTCGGCCATACCATCTTCGATGCTGACGATAGGGTATTTTTTGCACCAGCCTACCCAATAGTCCACCAGTTCTTCGCTGGACATTATGCGGCCATCGCTTTTATGAAAATGATATTTTTTATCCTTGTCGTTATACAACTCACTATTAGCAGCATCCATAGCAATTGCTACATCGCTACCCGGTTTGTATCCTGCTTTTTCGATAGCTTTCAATACTGTTTCAATAGCTTCCTCATTGCTCTGGATGTTTGGTGCAAAACCACCTTCATCGCCTACATTGGTAGAGAAGCCTTTATCTTTCAATACCGTTTTCAACGTATGGAATATCTCCACCCCCCAACGTAATCCCTCACTGAACGAAGAAGCGCCGATAGGCATTACCATGAACTCCTGGAAATCTATTTTATTATCTGCATGTGCACCCCCATTTAAGATGTTCATCATAGGCATAGGTAACGTACGTGCATTAGTACCGCCTATATAACGGTACAAAGGCAAACCTGTAGCCAGTGCACCAGCCTTAGCTGCAGCAAGGCTTACAGCCAGAAGAGCGTTGGCACCCAGTTTCTTTTTGTTGTCGGTACCATCCATAGCCAGCATAGCCTGATCGAGACCGCGCTGATCGGTAACTTCAAAACCATAAAGTTCTTCAGCAATGGTGTCGTTTATGTTCTCAACAGCCTTCAGCACACCTTTGCCACCATATATTTTCTTATCGCCATCGCGCAACTCTACTGCTTCGTGCTTGCCTGTGGATGCACCCGATGGTACGGCTGCGCGGCCCATATGGCCATCACTGGTATGAAGATCAACTTCTACTGTAGGATTGCCGCGGGAATCAAGTATCTGGCGGGCAACAATGCTGGTTATGAAACTCATAAAAGATTATATTTTGAAATGTGGTGCTAAAATAATTCTACTATCTGACAATTTTATGTTTTGGGACGGTAACGTTTGTTAATTTATCTGCTTCGCGCTTGTTTTTGTGGTACTTAAAAAAACCAACCTTCATTTTCTTTACTTTTTTTGATGCCAAAAAAAGTAACAAAAAAAGGCAGTCGGCAGCGATTACCGCTGCTGCCGACGTAGCTTTGAGCAGGCAGCAGTGCTACTGTTGTACCCAGCTAAACGATACTACTTCATAGTAACCTCCCCATACATAAAGAGCAATAAAACAATTCCGCTTTTTTAAACCGCCTATTTTATACCCAATACTTCAGCAGTGTGGGCCCTAACTTGTGCGGTAAGTGCGGGATCTTTTGACAGGTCATGGCCATATGAGGGTATCATTTCTTTCAGTTTGTTCTGCCATTCTGTAGTAGCCATTTTTTCTTTAAAGCACTTTTGTAACAGACCGAGCATAATAGATACGGCAGTAGATGCACCCGGAGACGCACCCAGAAGTGCTGCTATACTGCCATCGGCGCTGCTTACTACCTCCGTACCAAATTCAAGCACCCCACCCTCTTTTTCGTCTTTCTTTATCACTTGTACACGCTGACCTGCTACTTTAAGTTCCCAGTCATCATCCTTTGCTTCGGGGAAATACTCGCGGAGTTCATTGATACGATCTTCTTGTGACAATCTTACCTGGTCTATGAGGTATTTTGTGAGTGGTATGTTGTGCAATCCTGCAGCTACCATAGGCACTACATTACTCAACCGTAGCGACATAGGCAGATCTAACGGGGAACCCTCTTTCAGAAACTTAGTTGAGAAACCTGCAAAAGGGCCAAACAACAGTTCGGTCACGCCATTGATGACACGGGTATCCAGGTGTGGTACAGACATTGGCGGGCTACCAACTGCAGCCTTACCATATACTTTAGCATGGTGGCGCGCTATAACCTCTTCATTTGTGCAGCGCAGCCATTGCCCACTTACAGGGAAACCACCAAACCCCTTACCCTCTGGTATATGCGACTTTTCGAGCAACGGCAGCGAGCCACCGCCTGCACCTATGAATACAAACCCGGCATGCAGTTCTTTTTTGCCGCCAGTAACGCTGTTTGTTACAGATACCCGCCAGTGCCCGTCTTTTTCGCGATGCAGATCATGCACATCGTGGTGCAGGTAGAGATGGGTATGTTCCTGGTGTTTCAGGTAATTGAAGTAGATGCGTGTGAGGGCGCCAAAGTTTACATCGGTACCAATGTCTATATAGTTAGCGGCAACTTTTTGTTCCTTGTCCCGGCCTTCCATTACCAGGGGCATCCATGCCTGCAGCTGATCAAAACTTTCTGAGAACTGCATAGCGCCATAGAAGTGGTGTTGCTTCATAGCTTCGTAACGTGTGCGCAGATAATCGGTGTTATTATCGCCCCACACAAAACTCATGTGCGGTATGCTATTTATAAAGTCGGATGGATCGGGAATAATATCCTGTTGTACCAGCCAGGCCCAGAACTGCCTACTCACTTCGAACGACTCGGTGATATGCAATGCCTTGGATATGTCCACAGATCCATCTGGTTTCTGCGGCGTGTAGTTGAGTTCGCATAAGGCAGAATGCCCGGTGCCGGCATTGTTCCAGGCATCAGAACTTTCGAGAGCTACAGCATCGAGCGTTTCGAAGATATCTATCTTCCAGTCGGGCTGCAGTTGCTTGAGGAACATACCTAATGTGGCACTCATGATGCCAGCCCCTATTAGTACTACATCTCTATAATTCTCGTCTTTATGATCGTGCCTGTGCAGGATACTCATTGCAGGATATTTTTTGAAAAATTACCCAAAAGTATTTTAAAGCACGATATGATTGTGCAATGAGGGCATTGATGTTATTGTTAAATGTGGACGACTGTTAGGATTTACAACTGTAATGAGCGTCTTGATAGAGGGAAGGTTTTAGTAAGTTAGATTAATGAACGTATTTTTAACGCCTATAAAGCCACCACATATTTAATGAAAAAAGGACTACTGCTGTTTTGTTTGTGCTGTATTCGCTTATGTGTACAGGCCCAGGTTGAATTTACTATACCATATAGTGATAGTACTAAATCATTAGACAACATTACTCACATTGTAGATAAGGAGGGCAATGTTTATGTGCTTTCAACCGTATCCGATTTTTATCCAGGACCGGGTTTTCTTATTGAAGGTACTTTTATTCATGGGAGCTCCGTATTAAAAATAGATAAGGACAACAACATTTCCTGGCAGTACTTATACCCAACATCGTTTATTGCCGGCATTAATTCAGATGGCCCTTTCCCTGAAAGTCCACAACAAATGTTTATTTGGAACGGCAACCTAGCTATTCCTTATAACGTTTATATGGGAAATCGTCTGTGTACCATCGACACGAGCCTCTCTGGCGTTTCTTATGCTCCAACTTACCGTAATGCAATGTTAGTAGTGAACGGAAAAGGCGATATAGTTACCAATAGAATATTTGATGAAGATACTGACTGTGGAAAATTCTTTTTAGACTATACCACTTGTAATGCAGGGACGTCACCTTTTACATTTATATACAGTGATGATAATTACAAAACGACTATCAATAAAAGAGACCCTTCATTTGGCAGTGTCAGCATGACCATTGCAGACTCTCTTAGTGTTAGCAATTATAATTTCACTTATGATTCTTTTGCAAATAACTATATCACGTACGACAATTACGATGTACATGTTTATGATACATCAGGGGTATTGATCAAAGCTATCCCATTGCCTCAAGCTATGCAAGGCTCTGAAATTTTATGTTGGAAAATTGCCTTTAACAAAAATTACTATGTCTTAAATTATTCCGTGTATAATAATAATCCATATTATGCAACTGCGATCTTGTCAAAGGAAGGCGAGTTAATATCACTAGCCTCGTCCAAATTATTCAGCGATATAAAGGTGACCGACGACAATAAAATATGGACTTTAGCGGAAAACTTTGACCTTGATAGTAGCAACCTGAAACCTGTTTTATTTATGCAGATGGATTTATACCAAAACATACTACGGAAAAAGAATGTGGGAATGCCTTTTACCTATGGTGCAGCAATATCAATTGATAACAACAATGTCGTCATCACAGGTTCACATTCATATGTGGTAAATAGCCAAACAGATAGTTTTTCTGCACCAGACCAGCTATACTTTTATCGAGAAGCAATAACGAATATACCCTTGTTGCAAGACACTAGCTCATCTTGCAATGAGATCAATGTTTATCCTAACCCTGCAACTCACACTTTACATATTGTCAGCAACAGTTTTAATGTAACTTATGGCTCTACTGTTGTTTTATATAATACCCTTGGGCAAAAGCTAGGGACATATAAATGGGACTTGAAGGAGCTTGATATTGATGTAAGCTGGCTGCCTAAAGGGATGTATTATATACAAGCCATGAACGGCACCAACAAAATCTGTACACAGAAGATCGTAAAGCTATAATTAGCTCTGACTTATGAGTACGCTTCTCATCAGCCTTAATATCTCTGCCTGAAAAGTGACACCTTTGTCTTTGGCATACCAGCCATGTATTTCTTTTTCTATATCGAGGAAGGACTGGCCATTATTATTTCTACGCCAATTCATCATCATAGCCTGCGGGATGGCAGGACGCGGACCCCAATGAAATAATTCTTCGCCTGTAGCGTTGCTGACTGCTATGAGTATGGGGATACTGCGCCCGCCGTTGGTAAGGTACTTATCCATTATTTGAGGATTGGTATCGCGCAATATGAGCCGGAGCTCGATATTACCACCTGAAGCTTCGGCCATTTTTACCATAACAGGTAAGGTCTGTGCTGCATCTCCGCACCATGATTCGGTAATGACCCACCATATTTGTGGTTGGGCCTTTTTTGCTTCAGCAATAGATTCCTCACTTATTGCGATTGTTTTTTCCCAACGCTGAAGGCGCTGTAAGGAAAGTTTGGTCCAGAATATAAAGTCATCCCCTTTTACATCGCCAGTAAATAAACCATCGGCAACCAACTTTTCCATAAGCTGCATGAAAGCAGGATAAGAATAGTAGGTAAGATCATCAAAAATATGCATCACTTATTCCTTTAACAGTGAGTGGAAATACTGGTTACTCTTCTAAAAAATCGAGGTCTTTACCGTATGTTTCTTCGGTAAAGACAAGCGCGACAAAGCTAATGGACATTACTATTATACCTGTTATAGCTGCAGCATTGATATACCCGAAACCGGGCTTTAAACTGGTGAACAACATAATGAGCAATGGCAGAGACCCCCGCACCATGTTGGGAACTGTAGTAGCAGATGTTGCCCGGAGGTTGGTACCGAAATGCTCGGCAGCCATAGTGACAAACAATGCCCAGAAACCAGTACCAAAACCCATTAGCGCGCATATCAAATACATGCCATCCAACGTACCATTTTGTTGTGTAAAGAAGAGTATTATACCCAATACGGTGATCGCGTAGAATATATACAGGGCACGCTTCCTGCTCCGGAGCTCTTTGCTGAGAAAGCCGGCAAGGAGGTCGCCTACAGAAATAGCCACATAAGCATACATTACTGCCCTGCCAGAATCAACAGCGCCCTTTATACCAAAACGCTCACCAAATTCTTTAGAGAATGTAATGAGGATACCAATTACATACCATGTGGGCAGACCAATAAGGATACTCAGGAAATATTTTTTGAACCGTTTCCAATTGGTAAAGAACATAAAGAAATTACCCTTCTTTACATTGGCATGCTGTATGGTTTTAAACATACCTGATTCAAACACGGTAACACGCAATAGCAATAACAATAACCCCAAGCCACCACCTATGTAGTAGCAAACACGCCAATCGAAAGTTTGGGAAATAAAGTAAGCAACAACAGCACCAGTAAGACCAATACCTGCCACTATAGAAGTTGCAACACCACGTTTTTCTTTGGTAACCAGCTCGCTTACAAGCGTAATACCTGCGCCTAATTCGCCGGCCAGACCTATACCTGCAATGAAACGGCAAAGACTATATTGATTGACCGTTTGTACAAAACCATTGGCGATATTGGCCAAAGAATATAACAATATGGAGCCAAACAATACACTGAGCCTGCCCTTCTTATCGCCTATAACACCCCAGATAATGCCACCTATAAGCAACCCTATCATCTGGATACTGATGATAGACTTGCCACTTACATCCAGTTGCACAGCATCCAGCCCCAAGCTTTTGAGGCTTTTGACCCTGATAATACTGAACAATAAAAGATCGTATATATCTACAAAGTAACCCAACGAAGCCACCAGTACCGGAATGCTGAGCAGGGCAATAGTTTTATTCTGACTTTGAGTCATGGAAATCAGTTATTGGGTTGACCGTCTGCCGCTACCGGCTTTTTACCGAATATCATTTTCAACAGTACGGGAGCTGTGGTCACTAAAATAAGTGCATATATAACCTTGTCCAGGTTGGTCCGTACCCACTCATTACCACCCAACATGAAGCCAATGGTAAGCACACCGCCTACCCATAGTACGCAACCGATAACATTGTATGAAAAAAACTTCTTGTAGTTCATATCTACAACGCCTGCAACTATTGGAGCAAAAGTGCGCACAATAGGCAGAAAGCGGGCCAGTATAATGGCTGTGCCACCTTTGCGCTCGTAAAAATCGTGTGCCTGGTGCAGATGTTTTTGCTTGAATAAGAAAGTATCTTTTTTCTGAAATAGCATATGGCCCGACTTATTGCCAAACCAGTAGCCGACCATATTACCCAGTACCCCTGCCACCGTCATTAATAAAATCCAATAGATAAGGTTGACAACAGGATTTTCAAACGGCACATTTGAGCGGGAAATGATCATACCACTTACAAACAAAAGAGAATCGCCAGGAAGAAAAAAACCAACAAAAAGACCTGTTTCAGCAAAAAGCACAAACATTACTATATATAACCCACCATGACTATTTATCCAGACTTCGTTCGTGAGGTTCTTGAAGAGGTCTAAAAATTCGTGTATCATAAATTGTTCTTAGAAAGGGTGAAAATAAGGAAAATACTATAAACACGGCGTTTACACATAGCAAATTCCTTATTAAATAATGGTCAAAGTGCCCTACGGCTTTTCCCATTTGTTGACCACAACAGTAGCAATGCTGTTGCCCACAACGTTGGCTGCGGTCCTACCCATGTCCATTATGGGATCGATACCGAGCAGAAGGGCGAGGCCCGCTTCGGGGATTTTAAATGTAGCAAGCGTGCCTGCAACAATAACTAATGACGCACGCGGCACACCAGCTATGCCCTTGCTGGTAAGCAATAACACCATGAGCATACTAAACTGTGTACCCATATCCAGATGCATACCATAGCACTGCGCCAGGAATAAAGATGCAAAGGCCATGTACATCATAGACCCAGCCAGGTTGAAGGAGTAGCCAAGCGGTAACACAAAACTTACTATACGCTCGTGACAACCAAAACGCTCTAACTGTAAAATAAGAGACGGGAATGCAGCCTCACTGCTATTGGTACTAAAAGCCAATAATGTAGGCTGCCTGATATGGCTGAGCAAACTGCGTACACGGCGACCTATGATAAAGTAGCATACCAGCAATAAAATACCCAACAACAGGAACAGGCCCAAATAAAACTCACCAATGAACAATGAATATGTTTGCAGAATGCCAATACCCTGCTTTGCTATGACGACAGTGATAGCACCGAATACGGCGATAGGTGCAAAGCGCATGATGATCATGGTCATTTTAAGAATGACGTGTGAAATAGCATCTAACGCCCTGGTAACAGCTATACCCCGCTTGCCTATGGACGCGGTGGCAAACCCAAAGAACAAAGCAAAGACAACTACCTGTAATATCTCATTACGCGCCATAGCATCGAAAATGCTGGTGGGGAACATATGATAGAGAAAATCGCGGGCGGTCATGCTAACCACGGGCAAAGGTGAACTGCTTGTCACATCGGGGACCGGCAGATGCATAGCCGAGCCGGGCTGAAAAAAATTGACCAGCCCCATGCCTAGTAATAAACTCAGAAAAGACCCACATGAAAACCAAACCAACGTGCGAGCGCCAATACGACCTATGGCTTTGCTATCGCCTATTTTGGCCACCCCTACCGCCAGTGTAGTAAACACTATAGGTGCAATGATCATTTTTATAAGACGCAGGAAAAGATCGGCTATCAGGGAAAATGGTTCCAGTTTTTTATCCCTATCGGCACTGGCATTGTCTTTCAGACAGTCGAGATCCGAGATGTGCTTATGTAAAGTTTTATAAACAGCCCCTGTAGTATCTGCAATGCCATGCATTTGTAGCCTTGTATCTTGCAACTGCCGTTCCAAGCTAGCTATAACAAGGTTCTCATGTTGTACGTACCTGGTGTTCAGTATCACGCCCACACAAACACCTAATACTAAAGCAAGCACTATATATAGCGTGAGGTGATTCGTTTTTTTATTCTCCATGTTGATAAGGCAACAAATTTAAAACAATTTAACAGTACTATCGTAACAACAAAATAACTACGCCAGCCGCACAAGTTTATATTAACGCAATACTAAAAGTCAAGATGATCTTGCACTGAACTATTGCCTTGCAGCCCCCCTGAATGGACGCACAGAATACGTGCATTGGGTGTAAAGAAACCATTTGTTGCCATTTCTTTAATGCCATACATCATTTTAGCATTGTACACCACATCCAATGGGATAGCATTCTGTTGATAGAATCCATTCATAAAGTGCAACAATATATCGTTGCACTTACCAAACCCACCAAAATGCCAGTTGTTGTATATGTGCCAGTTTTCATTTGTTTTGTTGTTGAGATGAGGAACAATGACACTGCTAAAATCATTATTACCTTTAAAGGGAGCAAAACCAAGCACTGTAGTTGAAGGAGGCAAGGCATTTCGCAAACCGATAAATGAAGTGCCTGTACCCACTGAAATGCAAACATGTGTGTAACGGCCGGGTATCAATAAAGCCATGTCGCCGGCCCCCAGGCGGCCTTCATCATTAGCTCCGCCTTCTGGGATAATAAAACTATCGCCATACTTAGCCAAAAGTTCCCGCTGAAATCCGGGTTCTGTTTTCCTGCTGTAATCGGCGGTGGATATATACGCCAGTTGCATCCCCATATCCGTACAGGCCTGTAAAGTTGGAGAGGGAGAGTTTTGCGCATACAAGCCACGAACTATGCCTATACATGGCATATGATGGGATTGTGCGGCTGCGGCAGCAGCTATTAAGTGATTGGAGTAAGCACCACCGAAAGTAAGCACCTGCGTGGCCCCATTATCTTTTGCGGCCTGCAGATTGCGTTTTAACTTGTACCATTTATTGCCTGATATGACAGGATGCACCAAATCGAGCCGCAACATATCTATTGCTGCTACCCTTTTCCCGTACCAATCTTCATTTAATGGTTGTATTATGGCTTTATCCTCACAGATTATATCCATATTCACGCAGGTAGTTTTCGTTGTCGCGCCACTTATCCCGCACTTTCACAAACAGCTCCAGGTGCACCTTTACTCCCAGAAAGTCTTCTATGTCTTTACGGGCAGCTATGCCTAATTGCTTTATCATGCTGCCACCACTGCCTATCAGTATTACCTTCTGGGTTTCGCGGGTTACAATGATCTCTGCTTTTATTACGGTAAGTGTTGTCTTCTCTTCAAAAGATTGGATAATAACGGCAGCATGGTATGGAATCTCCTCGTGGTATATATTATATATCTGCCCACGTATCAGTTCACTTACAAAGAAGCGCTCGGTACGATCAGAGATATGATCATCAGGATAATATGGCGGCGCTACCGGCAGGTGCTTTAAAATAAAGGCTAGTATCTTATCAATATTCAGCTTTTTTTGCGCCGATACCGGTACTACATCCCACTTGGGGTACTTCTCTTTGTACTTGGCTACAGTAGCAGCTACTTCTTCTTTATCCTTTACCAGATCGGTCTTGTTCAACAATAGTATGGTGGGCACCTTCAGCTTCAACATAGCTGTTATGGCTTCAAATTCTTCAGCAGGCTGGGTTATATCGTGCATCAGTATAGCTACATCAGCATCTTCAAGCGCGCTCTTTACCTGGCGCATCATTTTCTCGTGCAGTTTGTACTTGGGTTCTATGATACCCGGGGTATCAGAAAAAATGATCTGATAGTAAGGATCGTTAAGGATACCTAATATGCGATGACGCGTGGTTTGCACTTTTGCAGATGTGATGACGAGCTTCTCGCCTAGTAAGGCATTGAGCAAAGTGGACTTACCAGCGTTGGGCGCGCCGAATATATTTACGAAACCTGATTTAAAGTTGTCTGGCATTGAATGCAAAATTACTATGCATTGGGCAATAAGCAGTTATTTGTAGAAACTAAAAGAAATAGTTTGGTTAGTAATTATGAACCCTCTATATTTGCACTCCCAACAGCGCGAGGTAGAGCAGCGGTAGCTCGTCGGGCTCATAACCCGAAGGTCATAGGTTCGATCCCTGTCCTCGCTACACAGTCCCTTCTGATTCATTTCAGAAGGGATTTTTGTTTAAGTAAATAGTTCACTATAAATACCCACTTATTTCATGTTCTCTCTACACAGAAAGGCAGCACTGCTCCTTACATCATTAGTTATTACCACTACTACTACCCAACTGAAAGCCCAAGGATTTTACATTAAAGAAGGTATTGGTTATGCCCTGCCGATGCCGGGATCAACAAAAGATCAATTGGGCAATGTACTTAACGGCACTATAGTTGTGGGCTCCTCGGCAACCGGCTACCAGATAAAAAATGCATCCTTTTCGTCGGGTTTCCACGAAATGATAGGCGGAGGGTATATGTTTTCAAAAAACATTGGTGTTGAACTGAATGCAGATATTTTATTAGTCCGTACCAAGTACACCATTGATGAAATAGGCATTACCTCAAATAATACCCCCGCCAACTTATCTATAACACGGCAAGCCAATGCGTCCATCACATTCATGCCCGCTATGGTTATGCAAACATCTGGTAACAAGATAACAGGGTATATGCGTATGGGATTGCTATTACCTGTGAGTACCAGTATTGAACGCCATAATATTTACTCTTACAACACAGGGCAAGTAGATGACAACTACTGGAAAGACAAAAATTCGTTTTCGCTGGGGTTTGCAGGTGCAACAGGTATTAAATATAAGTGCACCAGCAATTTTGCTTTATGGGCAGAGGTGAACCTGCAGTATTTATCCATATCGCGAAAAGAGTCGGACCTCGTGGGTTTCAGTGAAAACGGCCGTAGCTACAATATAGCCCTTTTAACGGGTGGGGTTAAAACAATATATTACAATAAGAATGCTACTACAAGTGCTAATGGGGAATATCAAGAGGCATTTGCACAGCCATATAGTAATGTTGGCTTTACTGTTGGGATAGCTGTAAATTTTGCTAAACACTATCATAAAGTGCTAAAACGCAAAAAATCTGAAGTTATGTCACGTGATTTTTAATAGCGCTTCTGAGCTATTCAATAAAAGAAATAATCAAGACAATTCTATTCCTGTCCTCCTATTCCGTAGAAAAGCAATCATGAAAATGGTTGCTTTTTTTTATGTTTGTTTGGCAAGAGAAACATCGAGAGTTTGGGAACCAATAGGTATCACAAATAATGGGCGCAAGCTAAGACTTTCAATATACCTATCTTATGATAAGATTAATCCTTTTACTATTACTGCCAATTTCCATGATGGCTCAGGCAAAATATGTTTTACAGAATGAGAAAATCATTTTCTCATTTGAAAGTAATACTGGCAAAAAAATGGTGTTGGCAAAAGACAAGTTGGATGCGTATATAATTTATCGTTTTGGGAGCAAAGAGAAGGTAGAGATGGAGTTTCCAACCAAAACAAGAGATAGCTGGGGAAAATTTAAATACTCATTTTACCTGAGAGGAGGTGGGGTTGCAAATACTGGCATGGATTTGAATTATGTATATTTTGATAGTAACCATATCCGATATGTAATCTACGACACCTATTTCTCTGAATTAAATAAATATTCTGTTGGAATAAGAGTTATACTTCCCGATAAAAAGATTATTGAAATAAAAGGCAACACCAAAACAAGGAAGGGTAATATGGTCGACTTCCGGGATAATGGCTTACTAGAAATTGGAGACGAGTTATTTGATTAGATGTGAACTGCTTTTAGTAAAGCTGACAAACTCAAGAGTTACTACAATAGAGTTTTTAAGTTGTTATATGCAGGCGATACTGAAATTATTCTCCATTTTGGCGATAGCACTAATTAAAGTGAAAATAGATTGAAGCTATTGTACTTTTGCATTCCAATCAAACGTAATGGCCGATAGCACCAACATACTTATCGTAGATGATGAAGATAAACTAAGGGGATTACTGAAGCGTATCATATCCCTTGAAGGATACGAGGTGCAGGAAGCCAATTCCTTAAGCGCAGGGTTGAAGATGCTTGCCAAGGGCGGCATCTGCATTGTTTTGTGCGATGTAAAGCTACCTGACGGCAGCGGTGTAGAGTTTGTAAGCACGGTAAAAAAACAATACCCCGCTGTAGAAATAATATTGCTTACCGCATATGGCAACATACCTGATGGTGTACAGGCCATGAAGAACGGCGCTTTTGACTATATAGTAAAGGGTGATGATAATGACAGGATCATACCACTCATAAGCAGGGCCGCTGAGAAACTAGCACTAGTAAGGAAAATAAATAAACTTGAAGAGCAAGTAGCGCTGAAAGGCGATTTTGATAAAATAATAGGCACAAGCCCTCTATTGGCTACCTCTGTGAACCTAGCCAAAAAAGTAGCAACATCGCAAACACCAGTTTTGCTTACAGGCCCAACAGGAACAGGTAAGGAGGTATTTGCACAGGCCATACATAATTATAGTCCGCAAAACAGCCACGCGTTTGTAGCACTCAATTGCAGTGCATTGAGTAAGGACATAATGGAAAGTGAGTTGTTCGGACATGTTGCGGGAGCTTTTACAGGTGCAGCAAAAGACAAGAAGGGACTGGTTGAGGAAGCAAAAGGAGGAACATTGTTCCTGGATGAGATTGGTGAAATGCCACTGGAACTGCAACCCAAACTATTGCGATTTCTTGAAAATGGCACCTACTACAGGGTTGGCGATACCATACAACGCAGCGCACAGGTGCGATTGATAGCTGCGACCAACCGAGACCTTCAGAAAGAAATACAAGAAGGAATATTTAGGAGCGATCTTTATTACCGTATAGCAGTGTTTTCTATACAACTGCCTATGTTGCGGGAACGGAAGACAGATATTCCGTCATTAGCGACCCACTTCCTGGAGGTTTTTAATGCAAGGACGAATAAGCAAATAAAGGGCATTGAAAAAGATACGCTTGCCCTTTTGATGAACTATACATGGCCCGGAAACATAAGAGAACTTAAAAATGTGATAGAACGGGCTGTGATACTTGAAGACACCACTATGCTTACGACCAGCAGCCTACCCTATGAGCTGCAATTTACAAGCGCTATTGCGGAAAGCAGCTCCACCTTCCAGCTGAGCGATATGGAGCGAATACATATTAAAATGGTGCTGGGACATACCAAAGGCAATAAAACTGAAGCTGCCAAACTACTGAATATAGGTTTAGCTACGCTTTACCGAAAGATAGAAGAATACCAAATATAACTTCTAACCACCTTGTTTTGATATAAGCTTTCTCATTTTGAGAAGGATAAGTCACACCCATCCTGAAGGATAATTTATCCGTACCCCGCTGCTACAAAGGGTTTACATGTTTTTTCTGCTTTCTTTAACACTTTGGTACATGGTTGGCATATACTGGGCAAACACCCTGTAAAATGATCAACCAATTTGAGGTGCCCATGTACCTGAAGGAAGCGTTGCCTGAGATAGCACAAGACCTGAAAATAGAGGCAGATAATAATGCCTACAAGCAAATGGATATGCTTACTGCCTTTACCCGCAAAAACATCCAGGCGCATGACTATAAGGTGGTAAAGCGTTGCTTTAAAATAGCAGACAAGCTGTATAACAAAGGTAATGCTGTGGTAAAAAATGCAGTGCAGAATGTATTTGTCTATTCGTTTACCAACATCTTTCAAACATGCAGTCCTGAAAAGCCAACCGTACTGGCATTGCTGCCCATGTCTTTGTACACTATTTACATCACACAGATCCATAAAGGTTGCTAAAATTCAAAAAAAATCGAAACCGATGATTGTAACAATTGTATTAATAGCAGGCACATTAGTAGGTTTTTGGCTACTATTTAAATCAATAGACTGGTTTGAAAAAATCTAGCCTGGCAAACGTAAAACACATGAACAAGAAACTCCTGATCATGATCTTCATATTCACTGTTTTGCTAAAAGATAGTTATGGCAAAACTCCCGTTGGCATATTCATGACTGCGGCCGACTATCAAAATAATAAAATCACCTATACAGAGGGCGCCCCTCAGAGTGAAACTAAAATACGGATACATCATTTTTTCTGGAACGTGCCAACCGTAACAGTTGTAACGAAAGAGGGGAAGCAAATCTTGAGAAAAAGTGATCTGTATGGCTTTATAGACAGCAATAATGATGTGTATAGGTTTTATAACAATATGGAATACCAGCTTGCTGAAGCAGGCAATATCTACATCTACATACATCAAAATAATATTGCACAAAGCAAGGGCTTTATAGTAGTGAATACTTACTACTTCAGCAGTACTGCAGATGGCAAAATTGAGCGATTAACATTGGACAACTTAAAAACTGTTTACACAGGCAATGAAAAATTCATAGATCTGCTTGACCAATACAATGGAAATATAAGCAGTTACGATAAACAGAATAAAACGTATAAGATCAATTACTTTTTTTCAAAAGCAAGCAGACAATAAGACTGACTGCACAAAAAACATTTTATGATAGCACTGTTCATTATAGCAGTATTGACTTTTGTCTATATGGTCTATGTATTAGTTAAACCTGAAAAATTCTAAAACACATTTACATGGAGCCTCAAATTTTAGGAGTAGTTGTAATGTTTATTGCAACGTTATTATTAGCAGTACCCCTTGGCAGATACATTGCCAAGGTATATGCCGGGCAGCACACGTGGACAGACGGTATTTTTAACCCGATAGAAAAACTATTTTTTAGAATATCCCGCATTGACCCAACGAGGGAAATGAACTGGAAGCAGCACTTGACCGTGCTGTTGACAATCAATCTTATCTGGTTCTTCTGGGCCATGTTTTGCCTGTTGAACCAAAGCTGGTTGCCTATGAACCCAGATCATAACCCCAATATGACACCTGACCTGGCATGGAACACAGCCATATCCTTTTTGGTGAACTGTAATCTGCAGGACTATAGCGGTGAAACGGGGGTATCTTATTTTACGCAGGTATATGGTTTGATGTTCCTGCAATTTGTGTCTGCCGGTACAGGGATGGCTGCTGCTGCCGTGGTCTTCAATGCACTTAGAGACAGGACTACAGAGCAATTAGGCAATTTCTATAATTACTTTTTAAAGAGCTGTACACGTATTTTACTACCCGTTTGCATACTTGTAGCTGCAATCCACGTGTTTGAAGGTACACCCATGACCTTTAAAGGAATGGATACACTGACCACAATGCAAGGAGATACCATGCATGTGAGCCGCGGGCCAGTAGCAGCATTTGTAGCTATAAAACATGTGGGTACTAATGGAGGCGGATTTTATGGTGCCAACTCGGCCCACCCACTTGAAAATCCTAACTACCTATCGAATATTGTACAGATGGTAGCGCAGATACTGATACCGTTTGCCATGGTATTTGCATTTGGGTTTTATACCAATAAAAAGAGATTGGCATGGGTATTCTGGAGTGTGATGACTATAGGGTTCCTGATACTTGTGGTGCCTGCCATCTGCACTGAAGTACAAGGTAACCCCAATATTGCCCATATGGGTATTTCGCAACCTGGTGGTAATATGGAGGGAAAGGAAGTGCGTTTTGGAGCTACTGCATCGGCCTTCTGGAGTATAGCAACAACAGTTATCTCAACCGGTTCTGTAAATGGCATGCATGACAGTTTCATGCCTGTTTCAGGTATGAATATGTTGCTGGGGATGATGATCAATTCGTTTTATGGTGGTGTTGGAGTGGGGTTTCTCAACTTCTTTATTTATGTGATACTTGCAGTATTCATAGGTGGGTTAATGGTTGGACGCACCCCTGAGTTTTTGGGTAAGAAAATAGAAGCGAAGGAAATGAAGATCGCCATGATCATCGCCTTGTTCCATCCATTCCTGATCCTTGTAGGAACTGCTGTTGCCAGCTACCTGACGGCGCATGATACCAATATGGGTTGGTGGTTTGCAGATGCCGCGGGGAAACATAATGCAAGCGGCTGGTTGAACAATCCCTCTTACCATGGGTTTAGCGAAATGCTGTACCAATACACTTCATGCTCGGCAAATAACGGGAGTGGCTTTGAGGGGTTGGCAGATAATAACCCGT
>Ga0207012_1009_pt1 | contig 72106 bp, 61 predicted proteins | sample Alteio_BWMinCont_80_FD_153471 | JGI IMG/M metagenome (GOLD analysis project Ga0207012, IMG submission 153471) | Enriched cells from forest soil in Barre Woods Harvard Forest LTER site, Petersham, Massachusetts, United States -... | ecosystem: Environmental > Terrestrial > Soil > Temperate forest >...
CCCATTCATTTTCCGTGGCGCACTAGATGTACGCGCTACCACCATAAATGAAGAAATGAAACTGGCGGCTGTAAAAGCACTAGCCGCACTGGCAAAAGAACCGGTGCCTGATATTGTGAACGTAGCATACAATGAAAAAAGCCTGCACTTTGGCGCTAATTATATTATACCCAAACCTATTGATCCCCGCCTGTTGGTTACTGTATCCCCCGCTGTAGCTAAAGCGGCAATGGATAGTGGTGTGGCCCGCAAACCCATTACCGACTGGCAGGCTTATGAAACAGAATTGTATCGCAGGCTGGGTACCGATGACAATATCATGCGCTTTATAGTGAATAAAGCCAAGCAAAACCCTAAGCGGGTAATATTTGCAGAAGCTGAGAACCTTAAAGTACTGAAAGCCGTGCAAACGGTGCAGGACGATGGCATAGCTATACCTATACTATTGGGCAATGAAGCCATAATAAGAGGAATGATAGCAGAGAATAACCTGCACCTGGAAGGAGTGCAGATACTTGACCCCCAAAGCCCCGAACTGAAAGCAACCTGCAAAAAATATGGCGACCAATTCTTTGAAAAAAGAAAAAGACGCGGATACAACCTGTTCGAAGCCCACAAGGCAATGCAGGATCGTATTTATTTTGGCTGTATGATGGTGGACAATGGGGATGCTGATGCTTTGATATCTGGCCTTACACGTAATTACCCTGATACTGTGCGCCCCGCAATACAGATAATAGGCCTGCAGGAAAATGTAAAAAAAGTAGCGGGCATGTACCTGATGCTCACCAAGAAGGGGCCATTATTCTTCGCAGACACAACAGTAAACTTTAACCCAACAGTAGATGAACTGATAGACATAACCTTGCTTGCAGCAAAAGAAGTAGCACAGTTCAACATAAAGCCCCGGATAGCTATGCTGTCTTATTCCAACTTCGGGTCTTCAAACTCTGCCGAGGCAATAACCATACGCGAGGCCGTAGCTAAAATGAAAAAACTATATCCTGAAATAGTTGTAGATGGCGAAATGCAGGCAGGGGTAGCCTTCAACAAAGATCTGTTGCGCGAAAACTATCCTTTTTCAGACCTGGTGAACGAGTCGCCAAACGTGCTCATATTCCCTAATCTTGCTGCGGGTAACATTGCCTACCATCTGTTACAGGAAGTTGGCGGCGCAGAAGCCGTAGGGCCTATATTATTGGGTCTGCGCAAGCCGGTACATGTATTGCAACTGGGCAGTACTGTGCGCCAGATAGTAAACATGGTTGCAATAGCCGTTGTAGACGCACAGGAGCGAAGCAAATAACAGATCAAAATTCCAACTAAAATAAGTTCCAGGGCTATCACCCCTGGAACTTATTGAACTACAACTATAGGGGCATTTTTTTTCAACTATTTCGCTGCAATAGTGCTGCCCTGCTTTTCAGTAATGCATCTATCGAGCTTCTTCCTGCTCCTTCTATAAGTAAAAACACACAGACTAAAAGCTGCGCATAATCTGATCTTATTTCGTGCAGTACGGCCCATATGCCCATCTTGGGTGGCGCGGGTGGTAAGGGTAATGGACTTGTGCCCAGATAAAGTGATATTTTAGTAGAAAGTATAGCCACTATCATTTCAGCAATAAAGTAGAGCGCTGTAAACCGGGTAAACAGACCAAATAACAGGAACAAACCACCAATGATCTCTGTTGTGGCTACAAAGTTGGCAGTGAGCTCTGGCATGGGGAAGCCTAGTTTCGTAAATCGTCCTAATCCCTGGTTTACATAAACGAATTTCAATATCCCTTCCCAAAAGAAAACACCACCTGCCATGAAGCGCAATGCCAGGATAGTTGAGGGGCCTGTAACAGGCGGGTTGCTTAACCAGATAATTGCTTTTTTCATTTTTAAGATCTTTAGATGTAATTTGATTGAAGCACAAAACAAAGTCAACCTGCCATTACCGTAAAATAACTTACATGAAGCCGGGGAACTACTTGATTATCGCCCTGTTTTAGTGTTAATCAAGGTTTTGGAATAGTTGGTGTAAAAGGTATAAACATAGCTGGCACAGATAGTACCTTTGGTATAAGCAATGATGACAAACAAAAAAAATAATTGGTTACAGCTATTATGGTGGATAGGCCTGTATATCTTCTGGGTCATGGTTTTCCAGAGAAGGGCCTTTGCTTTTTCCCAAACATTAACCGTACAGTTCTGCTATCTCCTATTCATTGCTGCCAACTTCTATTTTAACACCCTTTTTACAATACCCGTATTTCTGTACCGCAAACAATATTTTGCCTTTGCAGTTACGATGCTTACTGGGATATTGGTTACTGCATGTTTGCGTGTGCCACTGGCCATGTACCTGAATGCACATCTTTTCCTGGTTAACAAACCGCAACCCAGAGGCGTTGAATTATTAACCGGGTCGTTCTTAAATATTTTCATCTGGGTAGTGTGTATCATTGCGGGAAAACTCATTGTAGATAGGTTTCGTTTTCAACAATACCTGGATGATATGGCGCAGGAAAAAGCGAGAGCAGAGCTCGATTTTTTGAATGCACAATTTAATCCACACTTCCTCTTCAATTCCATTAACTCCATTTACGGTCATATAGACAAACAAAACACAACAGCCAGGAGCATGCTGCTAACATTTTCTGAAATGTTGCGCTATCAACTGTACGAGTGCAACACAGAAACTATAGGGATAGACAAAGAAATAAACTACCTGCGCAATTACGTAGCTATGCAGCAGGCACGCAAAGAAGACAGCCTGGTTGTTCAGTTTTGTATAGATGACAATATAAATGGATCTACCATTGCTCCACTTTTGTTTGTAGCCTTTGTGGAAAATGCGTTTAAATATGTTAGCAATACTGAAGATGCAAGGAATGAAGTAACCATCATCTTTCAGAAAACCGAGGATACATTGCTGTTCACTTGTTTTAATACAAAAGAAACAATAGACCCCAATACTATAGAACATAAAGGCATAGGCATAACCAATGCAAAACGCAGGCTGGCCTTACTCTATCCTGGCAAACATGACCTTAAAATTGAGGATAGCGCAGATGCATATAAAGTGACATTAAAACTTCACCTTCATGAAAATTGATTGTATTATAGTAGATGATGAACCAGTGGCCAGGAAGCTGCTGGAAGAATATATAGGGGATATTGATTTTCTACAACTAGTTGGTAAGGCAGAACATCCATTAAAGGCACATAGCCTGCTTAACGCCCAACATGTTGACCTCATGTTCCTTGATGTAAACATGCCCAAGATGAATGGCATCAACTTTTTGCGCAACTCCACATCGTTACCGCTTACTATTATGACAACTGCATATGCCGAATATGCTATTGAAGGTTTTGAATTGGATGTACTGGACTACCTGGTAAAACCATTTTCTTTTGAACGATTTTTTAAAGCATGCAATAAGGCTAAAGAATACATTGAGCTGCAGCAGAGGAGCAACGTCAGTACACCTCAACCAACCCCCAATTTTTTCTTTGTTAAATGTGATGGACGTATTGAGAAGATATTGTACGATGAACTGGTGTATGTAGAAGCCATGCTTAATTATGTTGTGTTGCATACCGATACCCGGAAGCTCATTGTTTATCTCACTATAAAAGGGATAATGGAACAATTACCTCCAGAAATATTTTTAAAAATCCACAAATCAACCATTGTGAATATCAATAAAATAAAGAGTATTGAAGGCAATGAAATAAACATGGGTAAAGCCAAAGTGGTGATCAGCCAAACACTACAGGATGGCATTATGAAAGAGATTTTGAAAGACAGGATGATGAAACGGTAACCGTTTAGTTTTACCTGTCATTACTGTTATAGCTTTCCCACATACACCTTTGTATCATAATGAATAGTGATGTTCCCTTCAGCCTGGTAGCGGAGAAATAGTTCTTTCAGATCCACTATCATTTCAGCATAACCGGGCGTATCCCTTGCAGGCATATAAGACGATGATGCCAAACGTCCCTCCAATCCATCAAAATCAAACACCTGGCTGTTTTGTAATATTTCGAGACGACAAGAGTTCGGACTAAAAAAGGCTTCAATATGCACCAAATCAATATTGCGGTGATCTACTTTTACATAATCAGTGGCATGTTTGACGATCAGATTATCATACTCTTTCTCAAAACCAGATGTCATTTTTCTTTCATTCCATACCAGCACTGCTATGCCGTCATCTTTTAGTATTCGCTTAAATTCTTCCTTGGCTTTTGGCACATCAAACCAATGGAAAGCCTGCCCACAAATAATTGCATCTATACTGGCACCTCCTAATCCTGTATGCTCAGCGGAACCATCCAGAATTGTAAAACCTGGGAAACCACTTAGCAATTCTACTGCCTTTTCGCGCATCTCCTTGTTGGGTTCTACAGCTACTACGCTGTACCCTGCACGAAGAAATAACTCAGTGGAGATACCTGTTCCGGCACCTATATCTGCAATCTTTTTATCACTGTACAGACCATACTGCTTTTGCAAAAAATCAATAATTTCTACAGGGTATCCAGGCCTGTATTTAACATAATCGTTTACACGATTACTGAAGCGTTCTTTATTATCAGATTGCATAACTACCTCTAATTTAAAAAAATAACCGAATGTCAGTTTGGGATAATATGACTTCACAACCCTATTCATATATATTCCAGGCTTTATTTTAATTTTATATGCGAAATTTCAAGCTTCACATACCACTGTCTGTTAATAGGTTTTACAGGTAACACGGCGGGCGGTAAACGAAAAATATATTTTCTATATTACCAATACAATAAAACTTTTGAAACTGCGTTTTTTATGTACTCAAACCATTTATATGAATAAAACTGTACACAGAACAATTACACAAAAAACCTTTAAAGCCCCCACTGCAGCCCCAATAACACATAAAACCTATATTACGCAAGCCGAGTGCAGCGATATGAATGCATATCTACAGGCAGCAGCTACAGACTTGCTACAGCCCCGTGATGAAGCTATTGCCCGTATTTTAGCAATGGCGCGCAGAAACTAGACCAGTTCTATTACCGTAATTTCAGGCAATATACCCAGGCGGCCAGGATAGCCGAGAAAACCAAACCCCCTGTTTACATAGAGGCTTTGATCTACTTCCTGGTACAACCCCGCCCATTCTTTGTACATGTACTGCACTGGGCTCCATTTCAGCCACTTGCTTTCTATGCCGAATTGCATACCGTGGGTATGCCCGCTTAGGGTAAGATGCACATCACCGTAATGTGGTCGTACCTCCGCATCCCAATGCGATGGATCGTGCGACATGAGTATTTTGGGGATATCCTGTCCTTCCAGACCCTTGTATGCCTTTGCCATATCGCCATACTTGGGGAAGTTAGCTTTAGCACTCCAGTTTTCTATACCTATCAAAGCCATTTTAGCATCACCACGTTGCAATATCACATGCTCATTCATCAGCAGCCGCCAGCCCATGCTTGCCTGTATTGCTTTCAGTTTTTCAAGATTGGCAACTTTTGCTGCCGGGCTTGGCCATTGCATATAATCCCCATAATCATGATTGCCCAGTGTGCTGTACACCCCCATAGGTGCGTTAAGGGTAGCAAATATCTTCTGGTAGTTTTCATCCACTTCATCAGAATGGTTATTCACCAGGTCTCCCGTAAACAAAATAACATCTCCTTTTTCAGCTAATGCCTTTTTTATCCCTTTAGCTACGGCCGCATGGTTATCAAAACTCCCGGTATGTATATCTGACAACTGAACGATCTTAAACCCTTTAAAAGCAACAGGCAGATTAGGAATGCGCAATTTTATACGGTGTACGTGGTAATTGTACCTGTTTGTGATTCCATATATAAATCCAACCAACGATGTGCCACCAAGCAGTAAAGCAAGGCGGGTAAGGAAAATAGAACGGCTAATGGCATCATCTCCGGGAGCTACAGATACCCGACTTTCAGTTATTGCATTATATATCCATACACCTCCCCTGCGCAGGTCGTCAACAAGCATAATAATGAGTATCAATATTTTACCCACGATAAAGCCAATAACAAACGCTATATAGATATTGCGCAGCAGATGCGGTACGTTTGCCCAGTTGATGGTACGAAAAAAGGCTATACCCGCCCAGGCAGAAAGGCTGAGCAAAATGTAAAGGGCCATTGTGCCTACACGCAAGCCTGTTGGTAACGACTGCACGGCTGCACGTACAGCCACGTAACTATAATATTCAGCAATGGCTATAATAGCCAGGATAATAACCAGACGCAGCATAATCTATCTCTTAGTAGCTTAAAAATTCGTTCACTTGTTCATTTATCGCCTCAACGGTAGCAGGCTTCAGTAGTTGCCCGGCCTCGTCCATTTCTTCATTTATGCGGCTGAGGGGTATCTTGTTATAAAACACATGCATCTTCAGGTAGTGCAATATGTTGGTCATGTGCTCCAAGCCCCGCAGGTTGCCCCCTCGGCCATCTGCCACCCCGGTGAGCATCACCTTTTTGTGCCACCAGCATTTCTTTATATCGCTATTATCCAGCAATAGCTTCAGCACGCCCGGGAAGCTGCCATTATATTCGGGCATTATGAACACAAATTTATCTGCCGGTATCAGGTATTTATTTTCCAGTGCAATAAACCCCGGGCCACGCTCCCAAATATCTTGTTGTTCCAGCGATAGCAATTGGACATCTGTAGCCTGCTCTGAAAGTAAGCGGGTATATAATTGGGCCACTTTTAAGGTCATACTCTCTGACCTGTTTGTGGCAGATATTACAGTGATCATCTATAAAAATAAGGCACTAAAGATAAGTAAGCTTATGGAGCATGCGCATATAAAAATACTATATTGCAATTGCATCCTTTAAAATGAGCAAATCATTGGGTGTTGCTGGTTTCGATAGGCAACTCAAAAAGTAGCCCCGGTCTAAAGGCCGGGGCTACTTTTTATTATATTCATGCAGGGCGGTATGATATATTGCCACCGGATCTTATTCTAATTATTTTCTTTAAACTTTTTTACTGCGGCAGTCAAGCGTGGTACCACTTCCATAGCATCGCCTATTACACCATAGTCTGCAGCCTTAAAGAAAGGCGCTTCAGGATCTTTATTGATAACGACAATAGTCTTGCTGCCATTAACACCTGCAAGGTGCTGTATAGCGCCGCTGATGCCAACCGCGATGTACAGGTTAGGACGAATAGTACCACCTGTCTGACCTACGTGCTCGTAGTGCGGGCGCCAGTGTGCATCGGCAACCGGGCGGGAGCATGCCAGTGATGCACCCAGTTCTTTTGCCAAGTCTTCCAGCACATACCAGTTTTCAGGTCCTTTCATACCGCGTCCGCCAGAAACTACCAACTCTGCTTCTGATAAAGGCACAGTGCCTGTTACCTTATTCACCGCTTTTACCTGTATGCTAAAATCCCTATCGTCAAACGCTACCTGGAACTGTTCTACGGTTGCGCTGCCTTCGCCTTTCACTACAGGATAAGTATTAGGCATTACAGTGATCACCTTAATATCGCTGGTAATACTCACATTAGCAAATGCCTTACCGCTGAACACTGAAGTACGTACCACAAAACCATTGCTGGTATCAGGGTATGCAATAGCACCTGATACAAGGCCAGCTTTAAGCCCTGCAGCTACTTGTGGTATTACCGATTTGCCCGGCACATCGTGCAGGCCTACTATTACTTTGGCGCTTTCTTTTTGTACTGCACTTATTATGGCCTTGGTATAGGCACGAGCATTAAAATCGTTCAGGCGGGCATCAGCTATGTGCAATACCTTTTGTGCGCCATAGGCGCCCAGGCCCTGCATTTCGCTATCGGCCACATTGCCTGCAGCTATTGCAGTAACGGTAGTGCCCAGGTCTTTTGCTATTTTAGCAGCATACTGCAGCGCTTCAAATGTTTTCTTCTTAAAAATTCCTTGTGCATGTTCGGCTAAAACAATTACAGACATATACTGGAGTATTAATAATAGTTAAAAGATTGGTTTAGATAACTTTAGCGTTAGAGTGCAGCAGGCTTACCAGCTCGTCCATATTTTCGGCATCTATCATTTTTACGCCTGTTTTAGCCGGTGGCAACTCGTAGCTCACCACAGTGGTAAGTGCACTTATAGCGGCAGCTGGAACCACTTTTAGTGGTTTGGTACGTGCAGCCATAATACCACGCATGTTTGGTATGCGTGCTTCAGCAACGCCCTTCTGGCAACTAATAACCAATGGCAGGCTGCACACGTTTGTTTCTTCACCACCTTCTATTTCCCTGTTCACGGTAACTTCTGTACCGGCAACATCTATTTTAGTAGCAAAGCCTATGTAGTTCACATCCAGCAATTGAGCCAGCATGGCGCCTACAGCGCCATTGTTATAGTCTATACTTTCTTTACCACACAATACAAGATCATACTTTTCAGTACGTGCATATTCGGCTATTTGTGCAGCTACCATGTAAGTATCGCTGCTGTCGGCATCTATACGTATAGCCTCTTCACCACCCAGGGCAAGCGCTTTGCGTATCACAGGTTCTGTATCGGCCTTACCAACAGTAACCAGGTGCACCGCAGTGGCTACACCGCTTTCTTTTAATTCAAGTGCACGCACCAGTGCATACCATTCATCGTATGGGTTAATAATGAAAGTTACACCCTGAGTATTAAAGTGTGTGTTGTTATCGCTAAAGGCGATCTTGGTAGTAGTGTCAGGTACCTGGCTGATACAAACTAATATCTTCATATAAAAATATATTTACTGCCAACCGCATAGGCGGTTTAAATGGAATGTAAACCTACGGTAAAAAACAAAAATCGTCGGCAAAAGTTTCAAAATTATGCCAACTTATGGCATGAATTTAATGAGGTCTTATTCCAAAGCTTTTTATGATAGAACAAATACAAGACTTGCCGGCAAACGTAGTCGGCTTCAGGGGAACCGGTAAGATAACCAAGAACGAATATGACAGCTCATTGTTGCCCGCAGTGGACATGCTTGCTGATAGCACCGGCAGCCTCCGCTACCTCTTTGTGCTGGATTCTGATGTAAGTAATATAAGTACCGGGGCATGGTACGATGACATAAAAGTAGGACTCGAACACCTGCTGCAATGGAAGAAAATAGCCATAGTAAGTGACCAGAAATATGTAAATAAATTCACCCAGGTATTTGGTACCGTTATGCCGGGTGAAGTACGCGCTTTTACCCTTAGCGAACTAGACGAGGCCAAGAAATGGGTGGCTGAGTAAGAAGTAATATTTGTTGGGTGAAGTAGAGATCAAAAAAATATTACCCTACACTACAGTAGCATGGTTACCCATGTACTAGCGTCCAGATGGGTGTGTTTTGTTTTCTAAATTAATCTCAACACCTATGCTCCACCTACTACCTCTTCAAACACCTCATCAAACGATTTGCCTTTATGTTGCTGCCACAGAGCTGAGAATTTTATTTCAATGCCTTTAAGCAGTTGTATGCATAGTTGCCTGTCATCCTCGGTAAGATCGTTGACCATTAGTTGTGCAACTTTTTCCACCTGAGGGATACCTAGCTCTATGGCTTTTTCACCTTCAGCTGTTAGTTCTATCCGTTTAGATCGTTTATCGTCTTTGTCCGGGTATTCCCTGATAAGGTTTCGTTTTTCCAGCCGCTTCAGCATATCCGATCCGCTCGATAGTTCGAACAAGTTGGCAAAGATGACATCTGTTTTACGAGGATTCTTTTCTTTTCTTATGGTAACCAGGATGCCAAATTCTTCTATCTGGTTAAGCCCGGTCCCTTCCAGTGCGCTGTTCTGGTAGCCTATTTGCAGCTTATGTATCCGGCCAATCAACTTCAACAGCAAGCCAGCACTTATGTGCGGCACTACCCCACCGGTCAGCGGGCCGTTCATCTTTTGCGCCTTCTGGCTAAGACTAATGACCCTGTGCCTGCAAAAATCGTCAATATTTGCGCCTGGGTGAGTGGCTTCAAATTCAGCCCATTCATTTACTAAAACTACAGTCTGGTTCATCTCATTTACTTCGGTATCGTAGCAAAAATAAAATATTTACTCCGTTATTGTATTTTAATTCGCAAACGTATTACATTTGCCATACAAACTACGTTAACGAAGTAAACACTACCAAAATGGATACGCAATCAATTTATCATCTGGCACTGGTCACACATATAATAGGACTTACCCTGATGGCTGGTGCAACGGTAACTGCATACATAGCTTTTAAGCAATTCTGGAAAGCATATGCATTAGATAACCTGGGGGCTGTTACTATCCAACAAGCCATTTCAAAGTTCTCTAAGCTATTCAGCATTGGTATCCTGCTGCTCATATTATCGGGCATTACCATGATGGGCATTACCAACGGAGTGTTTGGCGAGCAATTATGGTTCAGGATAAAGTTTGCGCTGGTAATACTGGTTATTATTAACGGCCTGATTATGGGAATGAGGCAAGGTGTAAAGCTCCGAAAATTCCTGGCAAGTCATACCAATGACAGTGTACAAGCACAACGGCTAAAGCGTAACCTGAATGTGTTCCATATCTCGCAAATGGCTTTATTCTTTATCATTTACATACTTAGTGTGTTCAAATTCAACTAAAGCCAGGCATAATGAAATATCTGATCATAGCAATCCCGATCGTCATAATGGTTGCCTGCACCAACAATACACCGCCACCGGTTGCCTATATGGAAGCGCAAAACCACCGCTCCATAGTTATGGATACAGGGAAGATTTTGTTTGAGGCGAAATGCGCTACCTGCCATGGCAGCGATGGCACAGCCGGTATTGGCAATGCCGCTAACCTGAAGACAAGCCAGCTGGACAGTATTGCCATAACTGACAGGATACGAAACGGGCAGGGTGGCATGCCTGCATTTAAAGGCAAGCTGAGTGATGCTGAAATACACAAACTGGAAAGCTATGTATACCGCCTGCGCAAATAAGCTGCAGGCAGCCATAACAGCCATGGTACGTGAGCTATGGCTGGTAATGCATGTACCGCCCATTGTGCATTTATGTATAGTACACCTCTTCGTAAAACTATATAAAAAGTAACCTCGTTAAAATACAATCCAGATGAAAAACGAACAAACGCCTTTGAATATATTGATTATTGGTGCAAACGGTGGTATAGGCAGGCAGACCGTATTGATGGCCCTTGAGGCCGGCCACAAAGTAACAGCTATGGTACGTAGTGCCGCAAAGCTTGCTCTTACCCACCCTAACCTGCAAGTAGTAACGGGCGATATATGGCGCCCCGAAACTTTTAAACAATACCTGGCTGGTAAAGATGCTGTAATATCAGCAATAGGAGAACAGATGGATAAGCCTACAACTTTATATTCTGCAGGTAATGCAAACCTCCTGATGACTATGAAAGATATGGGTGCAAACCGCGCTTTCTTCATTTCTGCATCGGCAATTGAAATAAGCCCGGTACAACCTTTTATAGTTAAGCTGGCTACAAAATATATTGTACAACGGCTGTTCGGACATGGATATGCTGATCAGCGCATAATGGAAAGACTCATTAAAGAAAGTAATATTAACTGGACCATTGTACGGCCACCCCGCCTCATAGACAAACCTGCCACGGGTAAGTACCGAGTTGCCATTAATAGTTTTTTAAAGAACTGCCTTAAAATATCACGAGCCGATGTGGCGCACTTTATGATACATAATATAACCAACCCTGCAACCTATAAAGCCACAGTTGAAGTGGCTTATTGATAAAATAAATGCACGTGATCATATTTTCTCTACCGGAGCGCCAAAATCATTTCTTAACCGGCTTAAAAATACTTTCATCAACCGGTTTATTGATGTCTATCCGGGTAAAGTTAATACTGCTGCCCTGGGTGTTTACAATGGTTGCTATCAGCACACCTTCTGGCTGTTTCTCATAACCCCTATACACAGTCGCTACATCTATTTCGTGCCCATTAACCATCACATGCGTGAGGGCGCTCACCAGGTAGTAATTATCAGTGCTTATATACAGGCGTTCTTCCCGGCCGTTTTTTTCAGTTATCTTCAGCCGGTAGCAATCCTGCCCCTCTGTTTTTTCTTTGCCCAGGTACTCTACGTTGGCCCCACGGCTCTTATAATCTATGAGGTTGCCTTTTACACTCAACTGGGGCTGTGCATCGTAAATCTCTTCCTTGCTCAGCTGTCGGGTCTGCTCGTCCCCAGCGCCTGGCATAAACATCCAGCCTGCTGTGGGTGTTATAATTTTATACCCAGTAACGCCCATCATGGTAAAGTCCTGGCGAAATGCTTTGCCATCTACAACCGTAGTGCTAAAGTCTGCCACCTGCCCACCAGCTGACAGTGTGCCAGACATAGATATGGAGTGTATCTTATTCCAGTTATCGCGACCGCCTATTGCAGCAATATGTTTCTCCAGTATTTCATCGGCCGTTTGTGCCTTCAATACTACTGCAGGAAAGACGATAGCCAGCAGAACAAACAAAATTATTTTTACAGTACGCATATGCAGCATATTATGATCCTACCAATTCGCTAAGCTCCAGCCAACGCATTTCTTTTTCTTCAGTAAGGTTACTAATCTCAATAAGCCTTGTGCCCATTTTTTGCAGTTCATCATAAGACAAAGAAGCATCACTCATCTTTTCCGTTATCGTCACTTTCTCCGCTTCCAGTTTTGCAATTTCTTTTTCCAGCGTCTCATACTCTGTTTTTTCCTTAAAAGAGAGTTTTCGCTTTTCTTTTATATTATTGGCAGGTGCAGCTTCTGCAATGCTTCCGCTTATCTCCTGTCCTTTTACTTCTTTGTCCTTACCACGCTGTGTCAATCGGTACAAGGTATAGTTGCCAGGGAAATCGCGCACCACACCATCGCCTTCAAACACAAAGAGATGATCTACCAGCCTATCCATAAAATAACGATCGTGCGATACCACCAGCAAGCAGCCCTGAAACTCGTTCAGGAAGTTTTCCAGAACAGAAAGTGTTGGCAGGTCAAGATCATTTGTAGGTTCATCCAGTATCAGGAAGTTAGGATTGCGGAAGAGCACTGATAATAATTGCAAGCGCTTCTTTTCTCCACCACTCAGTTTTGAAAGATAGGTGTATTGCTGATCTGGCGGGAACAGGAACAATGCCAGGAATTGCGATGCAGTAATAGAACCACCACCAGCCAGCGGGAAGCTTTCGGCAATGTTCTTTACATATTCTATCAGGCGCATATCGTCCTTGATCTCTAAACCCTGCTGGGAGAAATTGCCGAAAATGACTGTTTCCCCAATATTTATCTTACCACTATCGGCAGGTTCAAGACCTTGCAGCATTTGCAAAAAGGTAGATTTACCAGCACCGTTCTTACCCACTACACCAATACGCTCCCCTTTCTTAAATGTATAGTCGAACCCACGGAGAATAGTTTTATCACCAAAACTTTTATATACTTTTTTCAGTTCAGCTATTTTCCCGCCCAGGCGGTTCATTTTCATTTGCAGCTGCACCTGGTTATCTTCTATCTTCTGCTTAGCCTTACCCTCTATCTCGTAAAAATTATCTATACGGCTTTGAGCTTTGGTAGTACGGGCCTTGGGTTGCTTACGCATCCATTCTAGCTCCTTGCGGTATTCATTCTTAGCCTTGTCTATATTAGCCTGAGAGTTTTCAATTCTTGCAGCCTTCTTTTCCAGATAGGTTTCGTAGTTACCTTTATAGGTGTACATGTTGCTGCCGTCTATTTCCCAAATTTCTTCGCATATAGCATCCAAAAAATAGCGATCGTGGGTTACCATTAACAACGTTACTTTTTGCTGGTTCAGGTAATTTTCGAGCCACTCCACCATTTCCACATCCAGATGGTTGGTAGGTTCATCCATTATCAGCAATACATGCTTATGTTCAAACCCTATGTCTATAAGAGTTTGTGCAAGCGCTACGCGCTTACGTTGCCCACCCGAAAGCGTTTTCACCGGTTGTTCCAGCATATGTATATTCAGCTTGCCGAGTATCTGCTTTACTTTGGCTTCAAAATCCCATGCGTTCAGGTCGTCTATCGCCCCTAAAGCATCTGACAATTCCTGCGGATCATGTTCGGGCATATTCAACACATGCTCGTACCTGCGCAGTGCTTCGGCTACGGGATGTTTATAATGGAATATATTATCAAGTACAGAAAGTTCTTCCTGAAATTTCGGCTCCTGCTCAAATAATGCAACAGTTACATCTTTGTGTACCCAAAGAGTGCCGGAATCAGGTTTATCAAATCCCGCCAGTATTTTCAAGAGGGTAGATTTACCACTACCGTTACGTGCAACAAGAGATATCTTATCTCCTTCACTAATATGAAATGAAATATTATTAAATAAGGGTTTAATTCCAAATGATTTACTGATATTCTCGGCCGACAAATAATGCATATGTGCAAAGATAAGGCAAGATAGGCGGGGATGCGTATAGCAGTATGGGAGAAAAAAGTTAAGATATGTAGATCATTTTTTCACAGAATCTAATACAAGGCCATTCCGCGCTACATAGGCATTCTGCAATATCTGAATATTAGTGAGCATATCCGTCTCGCGTTTGGATACCAATTTCAGGTCGCTAAGAGATTTCAGTACCTCTTCATCGCTGGTAGTTGCATTAAACCGTTCTATGGCAGCCACATTGGTAAACATTTGCTTTTCAAATTTTAAAAAATCTAGTTCATGATTGCGCAGGTCTTCAGAACCGCCTACATCATGCATGTTGGCAACCGTTTGCAAGGAACCATCCAAATAATTTAATTGTCTCACCCTGGCAGCAGCCACTACTGTATAATCCTTTGTTACCACCGCCTGTCCTACGTTTTCGCCCCATATCTTACCTATATAGAAAACAGTATCATTAATAGTAGTAATTGTTTTACTAAGCGCCATAGCAGCCTTTTTATCAGTGGTTGTGCATGCCTGCAATACCAATAAAAAAATACAGATGAGCAGCAGTCTTGAACCATTTTGCATATACATCATTTAAAAAACTGATGCTAAAATAGACAAATGCTTATTACTATGCCTTGTCTTCACTTAGCAATAACATTCAAAAGCACTTGTAGTACCTTTGCAGCCTATAATATAAAAAAGTATGGGCAAAGTAGCCATTAATATAGCCACAGGCAGCTTACAACAGGAGGAAACAATAGTTGGTATAGACTTGGGTACAACCAACAGTCTTATAGCCATAGTACGCCAGGATACCAAAATGCCACTGGCCCTGAGAGAAATAGACGGGCTGACACTGGTACCATCTATAGTGCATTTTGACCAGGATGGTAATATTACCGTAGGCAACCGGGCAAAGGCATTGCTAATAGCAGAACCTGAACGTACCATATACTCGGCAAAACGATTGATGGGTAAGGCTTATAACGATGTAAGTAAGGATGCAGGATTTTTTGCCTATAAGGTAATAGACGATGGTACAGACGCACTTGTAAAGGTGCAGGTGGGTGATAAATTTTATTCGCCAATAGAATTATCGGCCTATATATTAAAGGAGTTAAAGCACCGGGCGGAACATATATTAAAAACGCCAGTAAATAAGGCAGTAATAACCGTACCTGCATATTTTAACGATGCCCAAAGGCAGGCAACGCGCGATGCAGGCAGGTTAGCAGGACTAGATGTGTTACGTATTGTAAATGAACCTACGGCGGCAAGTCTGGCTTATGGGCTTGGCGTAAACCCCGAGGAAGAAAAGACAATAGCGGTGTATGATCTTGGAGGAGGGACATTTGATGTGTCTATTCTCAGAATCACCAATGGCATATTTGAGGTGCTGGCTACCAACGGCGATACCTACCTGGGTGGCGATGACATGGACAGGGCACTTGCACAACACTGGACCAATGTACTGGAACTAAACAATGATGAACTTGCGAGGAATAAAAAACTTACGCAACAGCTTCGTGTGTTGGCTGAAGAAGCTAAAGTGCATTTGTCTAAACACGATTTTTTTGAAGGTATAGTAGATCACAAAAAAATTGGCATATCACGATCAGAATTTAATACGCTGATCGCGCCACTTGTGGAACGTACTATCACGAGTTGCAGAAATGCACTTCGTGATGCCGGGTTGAAGATAACAGACATAGACGCAGTGGTAATGGTGGGTGGTAGTACCCGCGTACCATTGGTGAAGGAGCAGGTGAGTGGCTTCTTCGGCCGTGCATTGTATGATGATCTGAACCCCGATGAAGTTGTAGCACTGGGCGCTGCAGTGCAGGCCGATATACTGGCCGGTAACAATACAGCTATGCTGCTACTGGATGTAACGCCACTATCGCTGGGCATAGAAACCATGGGGGGATTGATGGATGTACTAATACCACGTAACTCTAAGATACCCAACAAGGCAAGCCGCCAATATACCACACAAAAAGACGGGCAAAGCGGTATGCGTATATCTGTCTTCCAGGGCGAACGCGACCTCGTGCAGGACAACCGCAAGCTGGCAGAATTTAATCTGACCGGAATACCCGGTATGCCTGCTGGTCTGCCCAAGATAGAGGTAACCTTTTTGATAGATGCAGATGGCATACTAAAAGTAAGCGCGGTGGAACTGCGTAGCGGCGTGCAGCAGAGTATAGATGTGAAACCCCAATATGGCCTTACCGACGAAGCAGTGGAGCAAATGCTGATGGACTCCCTGACCAATGCTAAGGAAGACATAAAAGTACGCGCCCTTGTAGAAGCTACTACAGAGGCACAACAAATGCTGGAAACCACTGAGAAATTCCTGCACAAGCATGTAACCCTGCTGGATGAGGATGAGATAATAGTGACGGAAGACCGCATGAAAGCATTGCGTGAGGCTATAGATGCAAAAGACAAAGACAGGATACAAAAAGAAACGGAAATGCTGAACGATATAAGCCGCCCGTATGCTGAACGTGTAATGGATGCTGCGCTGAAAGATGCTATGCGGGGAAAGAAAATAATATAGATCTCATTTCTCAAATAGGTGCCAGATGGAAAACATCTGGCACCTATTTATTTATACTGGGACCAAACGCATCGCTACTATATTGTATTTTTACGTAGCAGAAATACCCTATGTATCCTGCGCAAATTATGCCCGGTCAACGTAAGATCATACATATTGACATGGATGCATTCTACGCATCTGTAGAGCAGCGGGATAACCCTGAACTGGCAGGCAAAGCTATTGTTGTGGGTGGCTCACCTGAAGGACGGGGCGGTGTGGTAGCTACTGCAAGCTATGAAGCACGGAAGTATGGCATCAGGTCGGCAATGCCGTCTAAAACTGCCCTGCGATTATGCCCGCATGTTATTTTCATCAGGCCACGATTTGCTGCGTATAAAGAAGTTTCCACACAGATACGCGAAATATTTGGTCGCTACACCGACCTCATAGAACCACTATCGCTGGACGAAGCATACCTTGATGTAACGGAAGATAAATTGCAGATAAGATCTGCCATGGAAATTGCCAAACAGATCAGACAAGCAATAAGAGACGAGCTCAAACTCACTGCTTCAGCCGGAGTGTCCATCAATAAGTTTGTAGCCAAAATAGCTTCGGATATGAACAAGCCTGATGGCCTCACCTTCATTGGCCCATCTAATATTGAGCATTTCATGGAAACACTGCCCGTGGAAAAGTTTCATGGGGTGGGCAAAGTTACCGCTGAGAAGATGAAAGCAATGGGATTGCATCATGGCGCAGACCTAAAAAAACTGACGCTGGAAGATATGATGGATCGTTTCGGTAAATCGGGCAGGTTCTATTACAACATTGTACGTGGTATTGACGACCGGGAAGTACAACCTTACCGAGAAACAAAATCGCTGGGAGCCGAAGATACCTTTGCAGAAGACCTTACCACGATTGATGAGATGAATGCCGAGCTGGATAAAATAGCTAAAACAGTATATGACCGTTTGCAAAGGTATGAGCTAATGGGCCGCACCATTACAGTAAAGATCAAGTACCATGACTTTAAGATCATTACTCGAAGTCAATCGTTTCCCTACCTTGTTGGTGACATAGAAACCTTATCATCAACCGCAAAAATACTACTGTCAACCAGCGGCATTGAAAACGTGCGTATCAGGCTACTGGGAATATCATTATCCAATTTTGACATTGCAGAGCCAAAAGGGAAGAAAGACAAGCCGGGACAATTGAGTTTATTTGAAGGCCTTTAGTTATTCAACAGCCCATATACGCGGCATTTTTTTAGCATAAGAATGGGGCAACGATAAGACAAGCATAAATATTGCAGACCATACAACCCAGTGCTTACTCACTTTTCTTATCACCACCTTCTTTAGTTTTTTGTTCCTCATGCTCCTGGGCTATCTCATATTCCAGCTCAGGATCAATATTCTGCTGCTCTGCTTTCTTAGCTTTTTCCATCAGGTCATCGTGATGAGCCTGCAAATAAGCCAGCTCTTTTTTGCCATAAGACACTTTTGTGATCACTACAAAGAGCACAGGTACAATAAATATAGCCAGACTGGATGCAGCCAGCATACCACCCAATACGGTAAACCCTATTGTTTTACGGGCTACAGCGCCAGCACCACTTGCAAACACCAACGGCATAACCCCGAGTATGAATGCAAGCGATGTCATAATGATGGGCCGCAAACGCAATTTCACCGCTTCTAATGTAGATGCTATAAGTTCCTCACCACGGTCAACACGCACCTTGGCAAACTCCACAATAAGTATAGCGTTCTTGGCCGATAAACCAATAAGTGTAATGAGTCCTATCTGCGCATACACATTATTTGTAAGTGGTGGTATGCATATGAGCATAAGTATAGCCCCAAATGCACTTATGGGCACTGCCAGCATTACAGACAATGGCACGGACCAGCTCTCGTACAGTGCGGCAAGAAATAAGAACACAAATACGATAGAGAAAATGAAGATGTAAACGGTGGTTGAGCCCGCCTTTAACTCCTCGTAGCTGAGGCCCGAGAACTCATAAGTATATCCTTGTGGCAGGAACTTCTGTGCTGTTTCTTTCAATGCATCTATACCCTGACCTGTACTATAACCCGGTGGCGTAGAGCCATCGACTTCAGCAGAACGGAAGATATTAAAGTGAGTAATAAGCGGTGCCGCAACCGTTGGCTTGTATGTTATAAGTGTACTTAACGGCAACATAGCACCAGCCTGGTTGCGTACGTAATATTTATCCAGGTCAGATATCAAGGCACGGAATGTTGTATCGGCCTGTACAACCACGTGGAAGGTTCGGTTATACAGGGTAAGATTGTTCACGAACAGGCTGCCCATGTAGGCTTGCATAGTGGTGAAGACATCTGATATATTGACACCCAGCTTCTGGCACTTTTCACGATCCACAGTCACGTCATAGCTTGGCGTATGGGCTGAATAATAACTAAATGCCGTAGATATGGCGGGGTTCTTATGCGCTTCAGCAACAAATTTCTTCACTACTTTTTCAAAAGCATGTACATCATCGCTGGTGTTGCCCTGCTCTATCTGCATACTAAACCCTGCAGCTTGCCCTATGCCACGTATTGGCGGTGGTGGGATGACCACAATATTTGCATTCTTTATCCCGGCATCGGCAATACGTTTTTTGATCACATTCATAATACCCGGCACCCTTTCTCCAGGCTCTGTACGTTGCTCCCAAGGTTTAAGCGTGACAAAGATGGTACCGTTATTGGAGTTAGAACCTCCGTTCAATATGTTTAAGCCCGATAAGGCAGCATAGTGTAATACTCCAGGCGTATTGCCTACAATACCCATTAGTTTAGTAATAACTGCTACCGACTGGGTTACTGAAGAGGCTTCCGGCAACTGGTAAGTAATGAATAAACGTCCCTCATCTTCAGAAGGAATGAATCCTGAAGGTTTACTTTTAAACATGACTACTGTAGCCACACAAATGCATACCAGCAATATAACAATATATCTTGCGCCCTTAATGCTGCGTTTTACACCGTTACTGTAACTGTTAGTAAACCGATCGAACCAGCGATTGAACGCACCAAAAAAGCGTGCTATAATATTGGGTTTCTCTTCTTTTTTTGTTGGCTTTAAAAGAAGGGTACACAATGCCGGCGTAAGTGACAATGCAATAAAAGCAGATAGCATAACAGAGATGGCTATTGTAATGGCAAACTGCTGATACAAACGGCCTACTATACCGGGTATAAAACCTACAGGCACAAACACCGCAGCCAATATCAGCGCTATAGCAACCACAGGTGCCGATATATCTTTCATAGCATTGTATGTAGCTTCCTTCGCACTCATATTATGCTCATCAATGTAGTGCTGTACAGCCTCCACTACTATAATAGCATCATCTACTACTATACCTATGGCCAGTACAAAGCCAAACATGGTAAGGGTATTGATGGTAAATCCCAGTGGTATGAAAAAGATGAAAGTACCCAGGATGGAGACCGGTATGGCAAGGATGGGGATGATAGTGGACCGCAGGTTTTGCAGGAAAAGGAATACAACTATAGCCACGAGCGCAAGCGCCTTTAGCAAAGTATCTATTACCTCGTGCATAGAAACCTTTATGATCGTGATAGATTCAAAAGGCACTGTATAATCAACATCAGACGGGAAAGATTTTTTTAATTGTTCAAGAGCGGCATATATATTATTAGCCGTCTCCAACGCATTACTACCGGGGGCCTGAAATATCTGCAGGTAAGATGCACGCTTACCATCTACAAATGAATTGCTGGAAAAAGTGAATTTACCCAGCTCTACGCGAGCCACATCTTTAAGATAAACAAGCTCACCGGTTGCCGGTATTGTTTTTACGACCACTTGTTGAAAATCTTCCGGCTTTTTCAGCATCCCGTTCACAAGTATGCCTAATTCATAAGACTGGTCCCCATGTTGTGGCGGTGCACCCGCTGAACCCGCTGCCACCTGCACATTTTGTGCATTCAGGGCAGCAATTACATCAGAAGGAGTCAAGCTATGGCTGGCCATTTTTTCAGGATCCATCCAAATGCGCATACTGAAAGGATCAGTACGTGTTGTTACATCCCCTACTCCAGGCACACGCAGTATAGCATCTTCAATAAAGATGTTAGTATAGTTATCCAGGAAGGTTATGTTATGGGTGCCCTTTGGAGAGTATATGGCAACCATAAGCAGCATGCTTGGGTTACGTGCACGCACCGTAAGGCCCAGGCGACTGACTACCGAGGGTAATAAAGGTGCAGCAATACCCACCCTATTCTGTACGTTAAGCGCGGCAATATGCACATTAGTACCTATGTTGAAGGTCACGTTTATATTCATGCCGCCTGTGTTGGTATTGGTACTTGTCATGTATTCCATGCCAGGGGTACCATTTACCTGTTCTTCTATAGGCGTGGCTACCGTTTGCTCCACAGTCTCGGCATCAGCCCCGGTATATTGTCCTGATACAGACACTGCAGGTGGCGATATATTAGGATATTGGTCAACAGCAAGATTGTTAATGCATATCGCTCCCGATATCATCAATACGATGGATATGACAATTGCAGTTACAGGCCTTTTGATAAATGTGTTCGCTATCATCCCTGGTCTGGTTTACTTAGCTCACGCGATTTCTGTATTTCATATTCCAATTCAGGGTCAATATCCTGTTCCTCCACCTTTTTGGCCTTTTCCATTAACTGATCATGATGTGCCATCAGGTATTCCAACTTCTTTTTGCCGTAAGACACACGGGTAATCACCACAAAAAGTACAGGTACTATAAAAATAGCTAACGTTGATGCTGCCAGCATGCCACCCAATACGGTAAAGCCTATAGTACGCCGCGCCATAGCCCCTGCCCCTGTTGCAAATACTAATGGCATTACGCCCAGTATAAAGGCAAGTGACGTCATTATAATAGGGCGCAAACGTAATTTAACCGCTTCTATGGTAGAGCCTAGCAGATCTTCACCACGGTCAACACGCACCTTAGCAAATTCCACAATAAGAATGGCATTTTTTGCCGCAAGCCCTATTAACGTAATGAGCCCTATCTGCGCATAAACGTTGTTGGATATATGTGGCAGGAACACCAACATAAGGATAGCACCAAAAGCACCAATAGGCACAGCCAGCAATACTGAAAAAGGAACCGACCAGCTCTCGTACAATGCCGCCAGGAACAGAAACACAAACGTGAGCGAGAAGATAAATATATAGACGGTAGTAGAACCTGCCTTTATCTCCTCATAGCTTAAGCCCGAGTATTCGTACTCATAGCCTTGCGGTAATGTTTTATCAGCGATCTTTTTCAGTTCATCCAAAGTCTGGGTGCTGCTGTATCCATCGCCAGACGCGCCGTCCACCTCCGCCGAGCGGAATATATTAAAGTGAGATATAAGAGGAGCGGTTTCAATAGGTACATAACTGATCAACGTACCCAATGGCAACATTTCGCCAGCCTGGTTGCGCACATAATATTTATTCATGTCGCTTACCAATGCACGGTAGAGTGTATCGGCCTGTATCACCACATGAAAGGTGCGGTTATAAGTAGTAAAGTCATTAATATACAGGCTTCCCATGTATGCCTGTATGGTAGTGAATACATCAGCAATATTTACACCCAGCTTTTCACATTTATCCCTATCCACTGTAAGATTCATATTGGGGGTATGGGCCGTATAGTATGTAAATGCTTTCGAAATGGCCGGATTCTTATTAGCCTCTGTTACAAAGTTGTTCACCACTTTTTCAAACGCATGCAGATCGTCATTGGTATTGCGTTGTTCTATCTGGAAACTGAACCCTACCGTAGAACCCACACCTGGTATTGGCGAAGGTTGTATGACCTGTACACTGGCATCTTTGATACCCGCTTCTGCTATGCGTTTTTGTAATACACCTATTATGCCGGGCACCTGCTCACTTGTTTTGCCCCGTTCATCCCAGGGGCTAAGCTGGCAATAAATGGTACCGCAGTTTGAGTTGGTTGCATTGGTGATCACATTAAGACCAGACAGCGCTGCATAGTGCGCCACACCCGGTGTTGAAGCTACTACCTGCATGAGTCTCGTCATCACGGCAACCGATGCTGCTGTAGATGAGGCAGGAGGTAACTGAAAGGTAACGTAGAGATTACCATCATCTTCAGATGGAATAAATCCTGTAGGTTTATTTTTAAATAACAAGGCTGTTGCAACACAGATACAAACCAGCAAAACAATAACGAGCCGCGATGCTTTGATACTTTTCTTTACACCTTCTGAATAGCGCTCAGTTATTTTATCAAACCATTTGTTGAAGCGTTCAAACTGACGGTCCAACCAGTTCAGTTTCTTCTCGTTCCCCTTAGGTGTGGGTTTCAGTAATAACGAACAGAGTGCAGGAGTAAGTGACAATGCAATGAAAGCCGACAAAATTACCGATATAGCAATGGTAATAGCGAATTGCTGATACAGACGACCTACAATGCCCGGTATAAAGCCAACCGGAACAAACACCGCTGCAAGGATAAGCGCGATAGCAATTACAGGCGCAGATATATCTTTCATAGCATGGTAAGTTGCCTCCTTGGCGCTCATACCTTGTTCATCAATATAATGCTGCACTGCCTCCACCACTATTATGGCATCATCTACCACTATACCAATGGCCAGTACAAAACCAAACATGGTAAGCGTATTGATGGTAAAACCCAACGGAATAAAAAATATGAATGTACCCAGTATAGAAACCGGTATTGCCAACACAGGTATTAATGTTGACCTGAAATTTTGCAGAAACAGATAAACCACAATGGCCACCAGACCCAACGTAAGCAACAAGGTATGCACCACATCGCTCATTGACACCTTAACCACGGTAACCGATTCAAACGGTACACTGCAATCAACATCGGAAGGAAATGATTTTTTCAAATTGGCTAGTGCAGCATATACCCCATTTGCCGTCTCCAATGCATTACTACCGGGTGCCTGGTATATTTGCAGGTAAGATGCCCTCTTACCATCTACAAAAGAGTTGCTTGAAAACGTGAACTTTCCAAGTTCTACACGAGCCACATCTTTAAGATACACAAGATCACCGGTTGCAGGCAATGTTTTCACTACCACCTTTTCAAAATCGGCCACTTTGCTCAGGCGTCCGTTTACCAATATGCCTAGTTCGTAGGTTTGTGTTTTCTGCTGCGGAGGTACCCCGGCAGAACCCGCTGCCACCTGTACGTTTTGCGCATTCAACGCAGTTATCACATCAGCCGGAGTTAAGCTGTAGGCAGCCATTTTCTCCGGGTTCATCCAGATTCGCATACTAAAATCATCTGTAAACCTGTTGATGCTACCCACACCCGGTACGCGCAATAATGCGTCTTGTACAAATATGTTGGTATAGTTATCCAGGAAGGTGATGTCATGTGTGCCCTTGGGTGCATATATGGCCACCATCATCAACATACTGGGGTTCACCGCACGCACGGTAAGTCCCAGGCGGCTCACAACTGCTGGTAATAGCGGCGAGGCTATGCTTACACGGTTTTGTACATCCAGTGTGGCTATGTCTATGTCCGTACCTATTTTAAAGGTTACGTTCATTTGCATCAGGCCATTGTTGGTATTGTTGCTCTGCATGTATTCCATACCAGGCGTACCATTCACCTGCTGCTCTATGGGAGTGGCTACGGTTTGCTCCACGGTTTGTGCATCAGCGCCAGTAAACTGTCCATTCACCTGTACCACCGGTGGTGTAATATCCGGGTATTGGTCTATAGGCAGGTTCAGTATGCATATTGTACCGGTGAGCACCAATACAATAGATATAACAATAGCTGTAACCGGTCTTTTAATAAAAGTATTAGCGATCATGGTTGTTCATCATCTGTACACAAGAATTTATCATTTTACTTTTATGGCAGTTTATTTCTTATCCGGGCTGCCATTGGTCTGTTGCCCTCCCTTGCCATTGCCCTTCCCTGCCTGGTCTGCAGCAGCTTTATTGCTGGTAGTAATAGCCGAACCATCGTGCAGCGACTGCACACCATCTACAACTATTTTATCGCCGGCAACTATCCCGCTTTTTATGATCACATTGGCTCCTATTGTTGCCCCTGGCACCACCTTGCGTTGAATGGCAAACAATCCGCGACGCTCATGGCTCTTATCTTCACTATTTGCTGCATCATGCTTTTTACTGCTGGTATCGCTGGTGTTGTTCATAACCGTATCTTTTGCTACAAATACAAAGAACTCGCCCATTTGCTCAACAACAGCTTTATTAGGTATTAGTATTTGTGGTGTGTTATCTATATTGCGTACACGCACCACGCAGCTCATACCCGCACGCAGATAAAAATCAGGATTATCAAACACAAGTCTTACCCTTATGGCCCCTGTTTGTGAATTCACTGCGCGGTCTATCACAGATATCTTGCCCGTATGCGGATATGGTGCACCATTAGGCAGCAAAAGGGTAAACAAAGAATCAAATGTTTTGTACTTGCCATTTTGCAAGTCTTCAAAATAAGGTAGCTGTTTTTCATTGATCAGGAAATCTACAGCCATTGGGTTATCTGTAGAAACTGTGTTCAATACAGTTTGCCCAACAGTCATCAGGTCGCCTAGTTTCACCTGACTAAAACCTATTGTACCATCAAATGGTGCAGTAATAACCGAATAGTTCAGGTTGGTCTTGGCCGTCTTTACAGTCTGTTCAGCTGCTTTGGCAGAGTTCTGTGCATTTTGCAAGGTAATGATAGCATGGTCGTACAATTGTTTTGCTACAGCTTTCTGTTCATTCAGAAAGGTATAACGGTCGGCATCCTGCTTCGACTGGGTTAATGTGCCCTGGGCTACTTTAAGGTTAGCTACAGCCTGGTCATAATTATCCTGGTATATGCGGCTGTCAATGTCATATAGTTTCTGCCCTTTTTTCACATGGGTACCTTCTTTAAAGAATATCCCAGTGAGGTAGCCCTGTACCTGCGCCAACAAGTTCACCTGGCTCAACGCCTGCGTGGTAGATGGATACCTGTCATAATAAACTACCGGTTCTGCTGTAACGGTATCCAGGTTTACAGGCGTTGGAGGTGCGGGTGGTGGTTGCTTTTTATTGCACGAAAAAATAAGCAGGCAACTTACCGACACCATGCATAAGACTACTTTATTCATAAAGTCTTTCATTTTTAGTCATTAATGATTGTAAGGAATATCTCCCATTGCTTTTTCCAGGTCTATCTTACTGGATAGTAATTGATAAAGGGCATTTGTATAACCTACTTCTGCAGTTATCAGGTTAGATTCTGCAACTATCATGTTCAGATACGCCACTATCCCCTCCTTGTATTGCAGTGATACAATACGATATACATTCCTGGCACGCTTCTCATTATCTTCCAGTAACTGCAGGGAGTATAAGTTACTTTTATAATTAGCCAGCGCAGTGGTGTATTCTGTATATATCTCAGCCTTCAGGCTCACCTGGCTCCAATCCAGCAACCGTTCCTGCAGACGAGCTTTGTGTATATTCTCAATTCTTGAAAAACCGGTGAATAAGGGAATATTTACAGACAACCCTATATAGGAATACGGATAAGCAGTTGAGAATAACCCCGAAGATGTATTGCTTTCGTACTCGTAAAAGTAATTGTAGAATGCAGATACCGTTGGCAGGAAGGATAGCCCATAATAACCGGTAAGTTCATGCTGCAACTTTTTTGCAGTCTGCAACTGTTGATATTCTATGCGGTGGTCAAATTCCATTTCCTGGGTAGTATCAAATGCTATATCCTGCATCATTTGCGCTGTGTCCACCATTACATTAAACTGTTGTTTGGACGGGTAACCCATAGCCTGTTTTAGAATTGCGTATTGGGGGGCTATATTTTCTATTTGTTGCTTCAACTGCGCTTTAGAGGTATTCAATGTAATAACAGCTTCATCATAATCTGTTTCATCCACAATGCCACCAATAAACTGGTTGTGTGTGTCTAATACATTACGGTCGAGCCGCGCAGTATCTTCTTTCAGCACATTAATTTGCGCCAAGGTAAGCAGCAGGTTATAAAATGATTTACATACGGTAGCAACGGTAAATATCTTGGCACTATCGGTTATCTGCCGCGCCTCTTTTACATAAAGGTTTGCAGCCTTTGCAGCATATAAAAGTTGTGGATTAAAGAGTGTTTGGGTAGCAGACAATTCAGGGATTACAGTATTTACCACACCCGTATGTGTTGGTATAGGTGCCCTTACCCCTGCAGAGTCTGCAACAAGGCTGGTAGGTAATTGAAAATAATGTATGGCACTGGCCGATCCTGTAACCTGTGGCAGCCAACCTGCCAGGTTTATGGCATTGCTTGTCTTGGCTATCGATATGCCGATCAGTGACTGGTTAATATACGGTTGATGAGCCAGGGCATAGTCAATACATTCATCCAATGTCATAGAAGCTGCCTGAGCACCTTCCTGTGCATGCGCACGAGGTATGCATATGGATAAGAGCAGAAAGAATATGAAAGATAATTTCCTCTTCCGGGATACCTGGCTGCATATAACCTGAGCGCCTGTATCGGCCTCAGCCATAGACAGGTATTTCTTACCCCAGGTAGCAGACAATAAATAATTACTCCCTGTTAACGGTTTTGGACGTAGCATGTATGTGCGTATGTAAGCTTACAGAATGTGGATGTCTAATCGGCTATTTATATGCCAACTCACAATATTGTTACCTGATGGTAAACAACAATAAAAATCATACCTGCAATTTCCTAATATGCAGGTACAGGGGGATTCCGGAAGGTTGGAGAACGGGAATGTGCAACCTAACTATATTGCCGCTTTTTATCAGCAGCAGAAATGAAAAAATGGAGGCTATAATAAAAACTGAAAGCGCAGTCTCCGGCAAGGGTTGTGCAATATTATAATGTACAAGGGGGGGTACTTCTTTCCGCTCTCTATACCCGGTATGTAACTTCTTATCGATGCTTAATGCCGAAGACGAGTTTTTTGTACCATCTAAACGCAATTCAATTAACCTTTTTACAGGTCCGCAAAGCATTACCACAAAAATGGTCAGGACAAGCCATGAACACTTTATAAGTGACAAATATCTGTCTGCGTTTTTTTGCATGTGTAGCAAATGTAGGGATTACATTTTTATGAAAACCTTAAAAAAACCTAAAACTTTTCATTTAGTTTTTTAACATCAAGAATAATTCAACGGCATGATTATTAAGTTTTAAATTTTATGAAAAAGAAAATAATAATTGTGGGGCTGGTAATGTTGGGAATAATCACTTCCACCTACTCATGCAAAAAGAGCGATAGCAATTCTAGTAATACTGCCCAGGTGAGCATGCACCTCGCTGACGATCCGGGGAATTATGATCATGTGTATCTTGATGTACAACAAATAGGCGTGACTATGTCAGGAAGCAATGAGATCATACTAACACCTATCAGACCCGGTATTTATGATATTTTGAAATTCAGAAATAACCTGGACACACTCTTGCTAAGAGCAAGTTTACCGGTTGGTACAATAAACCAAATAAGATTGATCTTAGGGAATAATAATTCTGTGGTTGTTAGTGGAGTAAGCTATCCCCTTTCAACACCATCGGCGCAGGAAAGCGGTGTGAAGCTGAACATCAACCAAACTTTTGCAGCAAATGGCGCGTACGATATTTGGATAGATTTTGATGCCGGTAAATCCATTCTCCAAACGGGTAACGGTGCATATAAAATGAAACCTGTAATGAGGGCATACTGCAACACCACCATCGGCTATATAAAAGGTTATGTGCTTCCGTTAAATGCCATGGCAACAGTGTATGCAATTAATGGCACCGATACTGCATCAGCAATACCAGACGCTATTGATGGGTTCTTTGTGCTTAATGGACTGACTGCGGCAACTTATCAAATATGGGTTCAACCTGGCATCCCTGGTTTTCAGGCATATTTCCAATCTAATGTTCAAGTAGCATATGGAGTTGAGACCAATGTGGGAACAATTACATTGATACCATAATCAATAATCAATAATCAATAATCAATGATCAATCGATCTATAGAAAAGGACCTTTAACGAGGTCCTTTTCTATTTTAAACATCTGCCTCCCATAATATGTATGTCCGCTTCAAGAGAGTTGCTTACCTAAATGAATTGGTTGCAGGTTACACGGTAAATAATCTTCCACTCAATCATAAAAGTTTATAAATTAGAAAAGCACGTAAAAATTCTAATTTATAATGATAAATAGTAATTCTCAGCCCTAAGTGACACTCAATATTTACATCCTGTTACTTAACTATCAGAACATACACAAATAGAAAATGCCCCGGATCACTTAAGATGATACCAGGGCATTTATTTCTTATTAGCATCCTCAATTATTGCATGCTCGTAGTTTCACCTTTATTTGTCTTTTTGTTTATCTCCTCTACTGCGTCCATAAATTTATTTACACCGGCATCAGCATACGCGCCGTAAGCATCTATTAAGGTCCCTTTCGATCCATCTGTAGTTTCTATCACATACATAATGGCATTATCACCTGGGTCCGACTGACCTTCAAACCGATAAAAATTGACAATTTTCACCTGGTCAGGCTCGTAAGAATTCTCCTTTGCAGCGGAGAACAGTTTTTTATTTTCAATTTTAAAACTATCTGTATAGCCATCCTTTACTACCTTATTTACACAAGAGGTTAATGTGTTCATATAGGGTACCAGCTCTGGAGTACCGGTATTGGTCGTTGTTTCATTATTGGGGGTTTGCATAAATTTTGTGTTTTATACTTAGTAGTCTGTAAATACTTTGCCATTGAGGAAATAAATTTTTAATAATTAATAATATGCGTAATTATAATTAAATCAATCGTTTATGCACAACAGCTTTATATTTCAATGATTGACAAAACACATCTTTTAAATGTGTGAGGAAATGCTTCCACATAACAAATTAGAGGACGGGGTATTTAAAATAAAAAAATCCCGCCTTGTTAAAAGGTCGGGACAGTGAAATTTAAAAGCTGTTTAAGAAGTTAGCTGACAGCCAGATGTGCATCTCTGTATTTTTTAATATGGTCGTGAGAATTGTTAAGTGCTTCTTGTTGCGCCACTATTAGTTGGCGCACACCTGCATCCATTTCCGCATCCGATGCTAATGCACTTTCATAAGCCTTCCTGGCAGCATCCTCACCATATTCGCATGAAGCCAATATTTGCTTTCGGTCGCTGCCGCTAAATGTTGCTTTTACATCCATCCAGGTCCTGTATATCTTGCCCGATGTTGTTGTACCGGTTTCTACATGTCCCCCCAGCTGGCGTATCTTGGCAGTGAGTTCTTGTTTGTACTGCTCACTTTCTCTTATCATACCTTCGAATGTTGCCTTCATATCCACATCAAGGTCATTCGATTCATTGATAGCTCTTTGGTATCCTGCGACACGGTCGTTATTTATTTTTACAAGATCGTTCAATACTACGATCAGTGCTTCTGAGTTTTGCATACGAGTATATTTTAATCAGATGTTTTAAAAACTGTGCCATATACCCTGCCATTTTATGGGTTTACTAAAAGTTGATATTTTGCTAACATTTGGCATTGCATACCGCATTGGTAAAAAAGAGTTTAATTTGCCCCTTATAATTTTACATACATGGAAGTAATACTTGAACTTTTAAAATACACGGTGCCTGCACTTGTGGTATTATTGGCTTCTTATCTTATAGTAAACAAGTTTCTCATAACTGAAATGCAGCGCAAACAGATAGCGCTGTTTCAGGAAACACAAAACATTACCCTACCCTTGCGCCTGCAGGCATACGAGCGGTTGGCCATATTTGTAGAACGCCTGCACCCGCGTCAGCTGATACCACGCATATACCAGCCCGGCATGACCGTTAGCGACCTGCAACAGGCTGTAGCTTTTAATATACGCAGCGAGTTTGAACACAACCTCTCTCAGCAGGTGTATGTGAGCCGCGAAGTTTGGGAAACAGTAAAAGGCGTTAAAGAACAGGAACTGAACATGATAAACGTAATGGCCAGCCAGCTAAACCCCGAGGCGCCTGCTAAAGACCTGCACATGCGTATTGTAGAGGTAGTATTGAAAAACACCAGTGAGTTGCCTACAGATGTAGCCCTACAGATCATTAACGATGAATGTAAGCGTGTACTGGCAAGAGGTCCACAGGCATAAGTAGAACAGAAGAAACATATATAGTATATCAGTTTCAAATAAAGTTTAGTGAGCGATAACAAAGAAATAAAGACGGATGCAGGTATAGTGATCAATGAACTCTATACCCAGGCTCCGCCCATGAACGAAAAGCCCGGACATTTCCCATACACGCGCGGGGTACATACCGCCATGTATCGCGATAAGATGTGGACCATGCGGCAATATGCAGGGTTCAGTACTGCCGAAGAATCAAACAAACGCTACCACTTTTTGCTGGGACAGGGTGTAAACGGGCTTTCTGTTGCATTTGACCTTCCCACACAGATCGGCTATGATTCTGACCATGCCATGTCTGAAGGTGAAGTGGGCAAGGTTGGGGTAGCTATCGACTCGCTAGAGGATATGGAGTTGCTGTTTAAAGACATACAACTCAAAGACATTTCCACTTCAATGACCATCAATGCCACAGCATTTATATTGTTGGCATTTTATATAGCGCTTGCTAAAAAGCAGGGGGCAGATTTAAAGAAAATATCAGGAACCATACAAAATGATATACTGAAGGAATACGCAGCGAGGGGTACATATATATATCCACCTACGCAGTCGATGCGGCTGATAACCGATATTTTCGAGTATTGCAGCAAGGAAGTACCCAAGTGGAACACCATATCTATATCTGGTTACCACATCAGGGAAGCTGGCTCTAATGCGGTGCAGGAACTGGCCTTTACATTGGCCAATGGTAAGGCATACCTGCAGGCAGCCATCACTAAAGGGCTTGATATTAATGTGTTTGCACAACGCCTTTCTTTCTTCTTCAATGCACATAATAATATTTTTGAAGAGGTTGCTAAGTTCCGTGCTGCACGCCGCATGTGGGCGCACATTACGCAGTCTTTGGGCGCTACCGACCCCAAGGCGCAAATGCTCCGTTTCCACACACAAACAGGCGGCAGCACACTTACTGCACCGCAGCCTAAAAATAATATAGTACGTGTTACCCTTCAGGCACTGTCAGCAGTATTGGGTGGTACACAATCGCTACACACCAATGGGTACGATGAAGCATTATCCCTACCTACAGAAGAAGCCGCAAGTATTGCACTCCGCACCCAACAGATCATTGCTTTTGAAAGCGGAGCTACTGATACGGTTGACCCGCTTGCAGGCTCTTTTTATGTAGAAAACCTGACCAACGAGGTAGAAGCCGCAGCACAAAAATTACTGGATAGAATAGATGCTATGGGTGGTGCTGTAAAAGCAATTGAGCAACACTTTATACAAGACGAGATAGCCCGTTCTGCTTATGCATACAATAAGGCTATAGAAGACAACAGCAAGGTAATAGTGGGTGTAAACAAATTTGCTTCCCCCGAGACCAGCAAAACGCCTGTGTTCAGAATAGACGACAGCATAAGGCAGGTACAAAGCCTGAAGCTGAAAGCGCTGCGCGAAAAAAGGAATAACGAGCAAGCCTCAGCATGTCTTGCAGCCATAAAAACTGCCGCAATGACTACAGACAACCTGATGCCGCATGTAATAGCTGCGGTAGAAAGTTTGTGCACATTAGGCGAAATATCAGACACCTTGCGCAACGTGTGGGGCGAGTATAAAGGCTAAAATATCACGGTATCATTATCATCATGTTCCGGAACAACTTCCGGTGTTCTTCCCATGCCCAGGCGCTTATGGCTACGTTACCATAACTGCGGATGCCGTCTTTCTGATGGTGCATCTTTAAGTAGCCATCATACAGCTTACTGCTATAGTGGCTCATGTCACCATTATAGCGGCGGCGTATATCTTCAAGTGTATCCACCTGTGCCAGCGTCAGTTTATTTAGTACCAGTTCCAGCTTCTTAGCCATTGCAGTATCGTGCCGGTACAGCCGGTTGTGCGCATACAGCCATATATTGAAATAGCAGGAGTACTTAAATGCGGTATCATTAGTTGCGGTACCCAGTGCATATGCCAGCAAGTTGGCATCGTCTTCAGCAGCAATACCAGCCTGGTGTGCCATTTCGTGGCATACTACAAAGGGTAGCATAAACTGTGGCAGGAAACGGTTCACCTGCGATTCGCCTGTAAACGGATTATAATAACCCTGTATGGCAAAATTCTGCATCAGGTAACCAAATATAGAAGCCTTCACATTTAGGCTGCCCAGCTTGCTGCGGGTGTTGGTGTATTGCCTGTAGTATAGTTGCGCCCTCCGGTTCACTTCCTTAAACGGCAAGCTATGATAATGTGGGGCATATTCATTCAGCTTAGCCACCAGGTAAGTATCAAACTCGCGTATGGTCGATGAATCGTTGCGGTGCTCTTTCAGCACCTTCAATTCCCAATAATTAGTAAGTGTGGGTTTGTAATAGTTGGCGCCCCATCCTAAAATAAAAAGCAGGTATATGGCTTCAAAAGTAATAACAGTATGTATGACAGAAGCCAGCAAGTAGCCCTTGTGTGTCCTTAGCTTTATTAAAAAGATAACCCACCTTATAATTACAGTAACTATCCCCAGACCGGCAAGCAGGTACAATATATCGCCTACACTAAAAGGAACATAACCAAAAACCACGTTCCTTACATATTGCCACGGCTGAAAAATGAACATATCGTAAAACGACAAATACCGGGGATATACCCGCAAAGCATATTGGATAACGGAGAGCACCACTATCAGCAACAAAAGGACAATTATTTTCTTCTTATAATTCATACACGCTCAACGCCAATTGACCTACATGATCAATATCATGCTCATCATTGCTTCTGCAAATTCTAAATTATCCATTAATTCAGTATAAAATGTACAAAAGACATTGAATATTTAAAAATTGTATTTTCATTGGCATCATTATTACCTGTATAAGCATACTTAAGGGCATAGGGACAGCGACATTATAAAAACAGTTAGTGCATTATGGGCTTAATTTCTTTCACAGATAACGGACTTTACTGTAAACAAGGCGATTTTTATATAGATCCCTGGAAGCCGGTACACAGAGCGGTTACCACCCATGCCCACTCTGATCACGCACGTTGGGGCAGTAAGCTATACCTGGCGCACAAAGACAGTTACTACCTCTTAAAAGCCCGACTAAATGAGGATATTGCCATACAAAGTGTAGATTATGGCCAAACTATTTCCATTAACAATGTAAAGATCACTTTGTTCCCGGCAGGGCATATCATTGGGTCGGCACAGGTGCGTGTGGAGTACAAGGGCGAGGTCTGGGTAGTATCAGGCGATTACAAAACCGAAGACGATCTTGTATGTACCCCTTTTGAACCGGTTAAATGCAGCACATTTATTACTGAAAGCACTTTTGGCCTGCCCATATACCAATGGCAGAAACAAAGCAGCATAATGGAAGACATTCACCTTTGGGTGCAGGCTAACCAGGCGGTAGGGCGCAACAGCATACTTACCGCTTATAGCCTGGGTAAGGCCCAACGGCTCATACACAACCTTACCCCTTATGGATACCAGTTTTACGTGCATGGTGCCATATACGCCATGCAGGAAGCCATAGCACGCTTCAAAAAAATGCCACCTGTTGATTACCTGGGGACCGACATATCCAAAGAAGAAATGAAAAAACGCATCATTATAATCCCTCCTTCTGCTGATAGCGCTGCCTACCTGAAACGCATGCAACCCTTTAGCCTTGGGGTGTGCAGTGGTTGGATGCAAGTACGTGGTGCACAGCGACGACGTAACGCGGATGCAGGATTTGCCCTTAGCGACCATGCTGACTGGCAGGGGCTGCTGCAGATGATAAAAGCTACAGGCGCAGAATGCGTTTATGCTACCCATGGTTTCACTGCCCCACTCGTCCGTTACTTGCGCGAGGAAATGGGGATAAAGGCGGATGTGGTACAGACATCGTTCGGGGAAGATGAGGGGTAATACTCTTTTTACATATAAGTCTATAACTCCAAAATCTCCAAATCCCGTACCTTTACATCCGCATGAAATCGTTTAATGTACCGGTACAATATCGCAGCCCCATGGTATCTGCTATAAAGCAGAACAGGAAGGCAGCTGATAAGATGAAAAAGGACTACTCACCTACTCTCTTAGAATCCGGCACTTTACAGATCATACTTGCGCGCCATTTTGGTTTTTGCTATGGGGTTGAAAACGCTATTGAAATTGCCTTCAGGGCTATAGAAGAGCAACCGGGCAAACGCATATTCCTGCTCAGCGAAATGATACATAACCCGGGTGTAAATGCAGACCTTCAGTCACTGGGAGTACGATTCATTATGGATACCGGCGGCAATATGCTGCTGGATTGGGACGAGCTGACCGCTGCTGATATAGTTATCATCCCTGCCTTCGGCACTACGCTGGAAATGGAACAAAAACTCCGTGACAAGGGTATAGAACCAACGCTGTACGAAACCACCTGCCCCTTTGTAGAAAAAGTATGGAACCGGGCCGAGAAAATAGGCCAGGAAGGCTATACCGTAGTAGTACATGGCAAACCGAAGCATGAAGAGACCCGCGCAACGTTTTCGCACAGCAAGGCCCATACACCCACCGTTGTGGTAAAGGATATGACGGAAGCAGAACTCCTTGCGAAATACATTACCGGAGAGTTGCCTGCTGAACAGTTCTACTCAGATTTTAAGAACCAATATTCTGAAGGGTTTGACGTTACAAAAGACTTGCAACGCATAGGTGTGGTGAACCAGACCACAATGCTTGCCAGCGAAACCCAGGCCATTGCCGACTACCTGAAACAGGTGATCATTGCACATTATAAAACACCTGCAGATAAGATCAGTGATCGCTTTGCAGAAACCCGCGACACCCTGTGCTATGCTACTATGGATAACCAGGGGGCAGTACAAGGCATGCTGGAGCATGAGGCTGATTTTGCATTGGTAATTGGTGGGTATAATAGTTCCAACACATCTCACCTCGTAGAGCTATGCGAACTGAAGCTACCTACTTATTATATAAAAGACGAGGCCTGCCTGATATCGGGCACCGAAATAAGCCACTTTGATATGCACACACATACTGAAGTGGTAACCAATAATTACATTCCAAATGCGCGTCCGTTAAAAGTCATGATCACATCTGGCGCTTCCTGCCCCGATGCCCTGGTAGAAAGGGTGATGGAACGGTTAGCATTGTTGACAGGGAATAACGAAGAATTACACGTAACACAATAGCACAATACATACATATTTTACAATTGAACATTGACAATATGCAATTATCAATTTGTAGGGTTATTTTTGCCGCCTATGGAATATGCTTTCGGCACTATTGAACAAAAGTGGAAAAAATACTGGCAGCAGCAGGGTACTTACAAAGTAAGCAATACAAGCGCTAAACCTAAGTTTTACATATTGGATATGTTCCCATACCCCAGCGGTGCGGGTTTGCATGTGGGGCACCCGCTGGGTTATATAGCGTCAGACATTTATGCACGTTACAAAAGGCTGAAGGGCTTTAATGTCCTGCACCCTATGGGTTACGATTCGTTTGGCCTGCCAGCTGAACAGTACGCCCTCGAAACCGGCCAGCATCCTGCTGTTACCACCGAAAAGAACATAGCACGCTACCGCGAGCAGTTAGATAATATTGGCTTCTGCTTCGATTGGGACCGCGAGGTGCGCACCAGCGACGCTAAGTATTATAAATGGACACAGTGGATATTCCTGCAGTTGTTCCATAGCTGGTACAACCGCGCAGCCAACAAAGCACAACCCATACAGGAGCTTATCAACATCTTTGAGAAAGAAGGAAATATAAACCACATATGCCCTGCCGATGATACACTAATCTTCGATGCCGCAGCATGGCACAGCTACAATAAAAAACTACAGCGCGATATACTGATGCGCTACCGTCTGGCCTACCTGGGCTACGCCGAAGTATGGTGGTGTGAGGCATTGGGTACCGTATTGGCTAACGATGAGGTAGTGAATGGTGTATCAGAACGCGGTGGTCACCCGGCAGAGCGCAAAAAAATGCGCCAGTGGTTCCTCCGCATCACAGAGTTTGCAGACAGGTTGCTGGATAGCCTGGATACACTGGACTGGAGCGAGGCCATGAAAGAAATGCAACGTAACTGGATAGGCAAAAGCAATGGCGCCGAAGTACGTTTTGCACTGGATGGACACGATATAAACATCACGGTATTCACTACTCGCCCCGATACTATTTTTGGTGTCGACTTTATGGTTGTGGCTCCTGAGCACGAAATGGTAGATGGCATCACCACCCCGGCGCAGCAGCAGGCGGTGCAGGAATACAAACAATATGTAAAATCGCGCAGCGAGCGCGAACGCATGGCCGAGGTAAAGCAGGTAACAGGCGCTTTTACAGGTGCATATGCCATAAACCCGGTAAGCGGAAATAAAGTGCCGGTATGGATCAGCGAATATGTGCTGGCAGGTTATGGTACCGGCGCTATAATGGCTGTACCCAGTGGCGATGAGCGCGACCATGCCTTTGCCAAACATTTCAACCTGCCTATCACCAATATATTTGGTGACTGCTATAATGATACAGAAGCGTACAGCGCTAAGAAAGGCAAAATAGAAAACAGTGGCTTCCTTACCGGGCTTGAAATACCACAGGCAACTGAAGCGGCTATAAAAGCTATTGAAAGTGCTGGTGCCGGCCGCAGAAAGGTAAACTATAAATTCAGGGATGCAGGCTTTAGTCGTCAGCGGTACTGGGGCGAACCCTTCCCTATTATATATGTTGAAGGCATACCGTTTGGGACAGATGAACAAGAGTTTAATGATTATCCTGAACTGCAGGAATTGCCGGTAATACTTCCACGGGTAGAATCGTACAAACCTGGACCTGAAGGCGAAGGGCCACTTGCCAATGTAACTGAGTGGGTAAATACCCCGGCAGGTACCCGAGAGACCAACACCATGCCCGGCTATGCTGCCAGCAGTTGGTACTTCCTGCGCTTTATGGACCCACACAATGACAACGAATTTGCATCGCGCACTGCAACAGATTATTGGAACCAGGTTGATATTTATATAGGCGGTACCGAGCATGCTGTAGGCCACCTGCTATATAGCCGCATGTGGACAAAAGCGCTGTGCGACCTGGGCCATATCAGTTTTGATGAACCTTTCAAAAAGCTCATTAACCAGGGCATGATACAGGGTAGCAGCAGATTTGTGTACCGAGCGTCAGGCAACCATTTTATTTCATATGGATTGTTCTCTTCAGGGATAATAGATGAAAAAGATTATGACAAGCTGCATGTAGATGTAAATATTGTCAATGGAGTTGAGTTGGATATTGAAGCTTTTAAAAAATGGAGGCCTGAATATGCAAATGCAACTTTCCAAACAGAGTCGAATGGAACCTTTATTTGCGATATTGCTACTGAGAAAATGAGCAAGAGCAAGTACAATGTGGTTAATCCTGATGACATTGTAGCCCAATACGGTGCAGACACCTTCCGTATGTACGAGATGTTCCTGGGCCCTATAGACATTAGCAAGCCATGGGATACTAAGGGTATAGAGGGCGTACACCGTTTCCTTAAAAAGCTGTGGCGCTTATATGCTGATGAGCAAAAAGGCTGGATAGTAACAGATGAACCAGCTACAGAGGCTGAACTGCGCATACTGCATAAGACCATAAAGAAGACCGCAGACGATATAGAAAAGTGGGCATATAATACTTCTGTAAGCCAGTTTATGATCTGCGTGAACGACCTTACAGCCCTCAACTGCCACAAACGCGCTGTGCTTGAACCATTGGCTATTGTATTGAGCCCGCTGGCACCGCACCTTGCAGAAGAGTTGTGGCATAACCTGGGCCATGCTACAAGCGTGCTGGATGCTGAATATCCGGCTTTTGACGAGCAATACATTACAGAAAACAGTAAAAAGTACCCTGTAGCTGTAAACGGCAAAACCCGTGCCGATATGGAGTTTGCGCTGGAAGAAGATCCTGCACATATACAAAAAGAGGTGCTTGCAAACAGCAATATACAGAAATGGATGGAAGGCAAAGACCTGAAGAAATTCATTTATGTGAAAGGTAAAATGATAAACGTAGTGGTATAGAAACATATACCGGAATAAATATAACAACGTTTACAAAGCATGTGGCCACAGAGATACTTATCTTTGTGGCCGCATATTTTTAGCACAAAATGAAACAGAATAAAACCACCGTTTTCCTTGTATCATTCTTTATAGTACTGGGCATTGCATTTCTCGGGTACTTCTACAAAGTCACCCACGAGCAAAAAAGATCTCTTTTGCCTGTGCTGGGCAATCCGGGTCACCATGTTGAAGATTTTTCTTTCGTAAACCAGGATGGCAAGGTAATTACCAATGCTGATGTAAAAGGGAAAATATATGTAGTATCTTATTTTTTTGCTACATGCAGGGGCATTTGCCCAAAAATGAACGAGCACCTTACCACAGTTGCCAAAGCATTTATGGGTAATAAAAATATACTGATCCTTTCTCACACGGTCGATCCGCTAAAAGATACTGTTGCTGCACTTAAAGAATACAGCCTGCGTTTTGATGCTGATGCCAACCAATGGATGTTCCTGACCGGCGATAAGAAGAAACTATACGATATGGCCCGTTACAGCTACCTCATCAGTGCTAAAGACGATACCGCAGGTGTGAGTATAGATAAAGATTTCATCCACGATAACCATTATGTTCTTGTAGATAGGGACGGACAAGTGAGAGGGTTTTATGATGGGCTTAGAATGGATGAAGTAAACAAGCTGATAACAGATATCAACACCTTACTAAAAGAACCTTCATAGACTTACATATTCATAGTCCGACCCAGTAACATCCATCCTATTACAATAAATGGCGATGGTATTTTGGTGAATTTCAGGATGCAGAATGTTATCCCTATCACTACCAGGTTGCTCCATTCAAAAGGCAGCGACTTAAAAAGCAAAAACCCTGAAGCCCATATTATTCCTACTACAGCTGCATTTATACCTTCAAGCGAACGGAATATGACTACATGGTGCCGCAGGTTCTGGAATATGGGGAAGAAGAAAAACAGCAGCAAAGTACTGGGCAGGAACAACGCTGTAGTTGCAGTAATGCATCCTATTATTTGCCATACAGGGCCATAACCACTCATTACCATCCCACCAATAAAAGAGGCTATAGAAAAAACGGGGCCAGGTACTGCCTGTACCATACCATAACCGGTAAGTAATTGAGGGGATGTTATAGCCGGTGGTAATCCGTGGCTCTTAGGCAGGTTCACAAATTGGAAGAGCATCATAGGCAGCAATGCCTGGCCGCCACCAAAAACAATACTCCCAAAACGATAAAAGTTTTCAAATACGTTAAATATTTTTCCATGTGGCCATTCAGCCCCTTTGGTGTGCGCCATTTCACTGAATATACCTGCAACTATAAATATGGCGGCAAACAACCATAAGTTTATCCAATTAATGGGTTTGGGCTTCTCCACAGTATCAGGTATGCGCTTATCACTAAAGTTGCTTATAGTACCCGCAACCAGCAAAATAGCAGGGAATACCCATGGCGATCGTACAGCAATAGTGGTGAGCAGTGCCCCCAGCATAATAACCGTAGTGGCCACGTGCTGGGTGCTGTTCTTCATCATTTTAGCCGCAGCAAAGCATACAAACCCTACAGACATGGGTTGCACATAGGCAAAAACACTTTTCTCAACCCCCTTGGCATTAAAATAATAAACTATAAATGAAAAGAGTGCCATCAGGAAAGCAGCAGGGAACACCCATAACAACAATGTGATAATAGCAAGGGGTATCCCTCCTCTTTTCATAGCTATAAGCATCACAGTCTGTGTTGAAGAGGGGCCTGGTAACATCTGGCAGAATGCGTTATACGATAGCAGCTCATCCTCTGTTACATCCTTTCTTTTTTGTACAAAGGTGCGCACCATCATCCCCATATGCCCTTGCGGTCCGCCAAAAGCAGTAAACGAATAAAAAAACACCGCTCTTAAAAAAGGGATATGCCTGAGCAACATACTTATACACGCAAATGGAAAATGAAATTAAACACAAAATACCGTAAATTATAGTGTAATGATTTTACAACTCCATTTTGTATCTTGCGCACAAATTATAAAGTCATGACCCACTTGTTGCTGAGCGCTCTTTACGATAACGTTACTAAAACTGTTGGCCCTACTCTTATTTGGGTATTTACATTCCTGATGGCTATTGAGATCATATATGTGATGGCCAAGTACCTGGGTTCAGAAGACAAGAAGAAAAAATAGTCAATGTCTGACCGGGGACTGGATTTGTCGGCTATTCGCACAGAATATACCTTGGCTGCACTTGATGAAGCGAGCGTAGGAGACGACCCCCTTTCTTTTTTTCAGAAATGGTTTAAAGAGGCCAAAGACGCCCAACTTAGCGAGATCAACGCCATGACACTGGCCACGGTTGATAATGCACACAAACCCCATGCGCGCATAGTTTTACTGAAGTGTCTGGACACCGGTTTTGTTTTTTTTACAAACTATGACAGCGCCAAAGGACAAGAAGTAGCGGCAAACCCACATGCTGCTATTGTTTTCTTCTGGAAGGAACTGGAACGCCAGGTTCGAATAGAAGGCATAATAACTAAGGTGTCTGATGACGAAAGCGATGTATATTATAACTCCCGCCCTATAGGTAGCCGTATTGGCGCTTGGGCATCGCCGCAAAGCAGGGTGATCAGCAGATTGGCCTTGGATGAAAACTACAAAATTTACCAATCGAAATTTAAAGATGCTGCAATAACGCGCCCTCAAAACTGGGGTGGCTATAGGCTTATTGCTGATAGAATTGAGTTTTGGCAGGGGCGTAGCAGCCGCATGCACGACCGTATAGCATTTACACAATCCGCTACTGGCTGGGTGAAACAAAGATTGGCACCTTAAGTTCTCAGAAATAATTTGTAAATTTCCATGCGAATTATTTTCATACTGAAGTAACAAGTATCTTGTTTCATTTTGTTTTTTGGCTTAACAAACACATAACAAAATATTTTACATTGGTGTTAACGTTTTGTAAAGCCAATTTGAATTAATTATTCTATACAAACTTCATTCTACTTTTACTTCATGAATAACACTATTCACAAAAGTATGCACACTTCCACCCGACATTTCATCATTTACACGGCACTTGCCTTGTTGGTATTTGCATCATCATGCTCATTACCCAAAAGAACAATATATTTCAGGGATAATGAACCTACCGATACTGCAGTACTTATCACCAAGATACCGCCATACATACAGAGCGTAATTGCTCCGGATGATATCCTTGCCTTCAAGATATCCAGTATCAGTGACTTCACCGTTAAAGACCCTGTAAGTATCTTCAACGATGGTGGTATTGAATACCCTCTTACTGCCAGTAAAGGCGGCGGTAGCGGCGGCGGTAGCGGTAGCGGCGGTGGTAGCAACCTTAAAGGTTACCTGGTTGACCCTGATGGTTATGTGGATTTCCCGGTAATAGGTAAATTGAAGGTTGCCGGCCTTACGCTAAGGAATGTTAAAGATATACTGAGTGAGAAATTACGGATGAACTATGTAAAAGATCCTGTTGTTGAAATAAGGATACTGAACTATAAAGTGACGGTGATGGGCGAAGTAAAATATCCGGGTGTGGTTATTGCCCCCAACCATAGGATGAATGTGTTGGAAGCACTAGCCGCGGCCGATGACATCACGCTACAGGGCCGTAAAGATAATGTAATGGTCATCCGTGAAAACCATGGTCGCCGTGAATTTGCACGCATCAACCTAAACAGCCGTAATGCATTTGCCAACCCTTATTTTTACTTAAAGCAGAATGATATTGTGTATGTTGAAGCTGCGCGTGTGGCACGTCAACAAGCCCAAAACGATGTGGTACAGTTCTACTTGCCAGCTTTAGCAGAAATATTTACTTCAGTAATAGGTGTGTTTGCGTTCACGCAGCTCACCAAATAAAAAACTTTGTCATGGAATTTAAGCCTGCGGTTAATACAATTAATACAAATGTAGGGGCACCACCTGTTGTTATTAAAAAAACAACATCCTCATTTGACGTGAAGAGATATCTGGGCATGGTACTAGGTGCCTGGTACTGGATTATTCTGAGCCTGATCATTGCACTTGCTATAGGCTATATCTACCTGCAAGTAACCAAGCCCATATATGAGGTGAAGAGTGCATTGGTGGTTACTGAAGATGATAACACCAACAGCGATATCCTGGATAAGCTGAACATTGTTAAGAAAGCGCCGGTAAATTTCTTCAATGAAATAAACGCTTTAAAATCGGAAGATCTTATTACACAAGCCGTTGACTCACTTAACCTGAACGTTACCTACTTTATTAAAGGTAAACTAAGAGATATAGAACTGTACAACGAAAGTCCTATACGTATCGTTTTCGATTCATCTGGCTACAAAGGCGATCACACAGAAATGTTCGTTAAATATACTTCTGATGGTCATTTCGATCTGAGAGAAGGCTCTAAAACGGTAGATGTCCCTTATGATAGCTGGATAACCAGGTCTTTTGGCAGGTTTAAAATATTATACGCTTACGATCCGTCTAATCCTAACAAATACCTGACTAAAGAAATTGATGTAAGAGTTAAAGATCCCGAATACACCGTACGCGACATACAGTCTAACTTTAGAGTAACTTCTGCAGATGGCCGTACAAGTGTAATGGATCTTACTTACAGGGACAACATACCAGAACGCGGTATTGATCTGTTAAACACATTGGTGCGCATTTACTATCGTAACAAGTTCAAGAATATCGATCTGTCTGCACAAAAAACACGCGATTTCATCAACGACCATAAGAAGGACCTGATGAACAACCTGAATGCGGTTGACTCCAGCGTAGAACACATTAAGGAGCAGAATGGCGTTGTTGACCTTCCTGGTCAGACCAACACCTACATGGCCGAGAAAAATGAAACAGAAAAAAACATAGATAAATTGCTGAACCGCAGAAGGGCGCTCATTAACCTGCGCTACCTATTGCTCAATAGCCGTTACCAGATAATAGTTGCACTTGATATAGATGATAACATCCTGCAGGGTCTTGTTATCCAATACAATACATTGGTACAGAAACTGGAAACACAGGAAAAAGTACAGGAACTCGGTGCATCAAACCCATTCCTTATAGAAACCATTGTAGAACTAGAAGCATTGAAAAGAAGGATGCTAGATGTGTTGAACAGGTTATCCGGCAGTCTTGAATCAGACTTGCAAGTAGCTACCAAATCTAATGCAGACTACAATGATAAAATAAAGAGCGTTCCAGGTATCGATCGCAGCATCACGCAGATCAGAAGGGGGTACGATGTAACACAAGATATGTACCTCTTCTTATTCAAGAAAGGAATAGAGAACGACATCGCGGTATATAACGAAGCCAATAAGTCGAAAGTATTGATTGCACCTTATGCAGGCAGCCAGCCGGTTTTCCCGCTCAGGAACAACATTTACCTGCTTGCACTTTTGGTAGGTTTGCTCATACCATTGCTGTTGTTGCTCATCCGCCAATTGCTCATCCGTAAGATCGTAAATGAGTCTGACATAAAAGCGATCACTGAAATTCCTATTATAGGTGTTATCAGCAAGATAGACCCTGATAAACTGCGCTACAATTATATAGCTATAAGTTCCAGCGTACGCACAGGTATATCCGAACAGTTCAGGATGTTACGCACCAACCTTGAGTTCATACCTTTCACAGAAGGCAGAAAAGTGATCTCTGTAACATCGTCTGAAAGTGGCGAAGGCAAAACGTTTATATCGTTGAACCTGGGCTTTATACTTGCCCTGGGTACCAAACGTGTAGTAGTTGTTGAGTTCGATCTGCGTAAACCAAAGATGTCTGAGTTCCTGAAAATAAAGGACACCAACGGCGTTAGCGATTACCTGATGGGCAAAGCTGAACTGAAAGATGTGATCAAGCCATCCGGCATCAATTCAAACCTGTACATAGCCAATTGCGGCCAGGCACCACAAAACCCGGGCGATCTGCTGGCTTACCCTTCTACAGCCAAACTGATAGAAGAACTGCAGGAAATGTTTGATATCGTGATACTGGATACTCCGCCATTAGGTCTTGTATCCGATGCCTTGATACTTTCACGCCACGCGGGTCTCAATCTCTTTGTAATACGCCAGGCTGTAACTACCAAGAAACAGGTACGCGATTTCGATGAGATGTACAAAGATGGTAAAATACATAACCCGGCTATTGTATTCAATGGCGTAGGATACCTGAAACAATACGGTTACTACTACAACCCTAATAGGGAATACGAACATAAGCTTGCTGAATATGGCACTTCTGGTACAACAACTACTGGTAACGATAGTAATAAAGGTGGGTTCTTTAGCTTCTTTAAACGATAGCTTTTTGAATCACATGCGTCATTGATGCATGAAAAAACCGGCTATTTTTTCTATGTCTTAATAGGATGCAGAAACGATATGCCGGTTTTTACAATACCGAACAATAAAGATGCGATTTACACATGGCTGATGTTTGGTTATTTGCAGGTGTTTGGGGTGATGATATTGAACCTCATTATTTGCAGTTGACAGTATAGAAACAGCCTAAATTACAGAGAAATAAGGATGGCCATTTTGTTATCCTTCAGTGAATAATTAGCATTAATAAACAAAAACATCTATTTTGGTACTTGGCTACATATAGTTAATATCATATACTACTTATTGAAAAAAATCGCATGCCAAAAACAGCATTAATTACAGGAGTGACCGGGCAGGATGGCGCTTATCTTTCAGAATTCTTATTAAAGAAAGGTTACATAGTTCACGGTATAAAAAGACGTAGTTCTTTATTTAATACAGACAGAATAGACCACCTATATGAAGACCCGCATGTTAATAACCGTCACTTCATATTACATTATGGCGACCTGACCGACAGCACTAATCTCATCCGCATCATACAGGAAGTACAACCGGATGAAATATACAACCTGGGGGCAATGAGCCATGTAAAAGTGAGCTTTGACACACCTGAATATACTGCGAATGCTGATGGTATAGGCACACTGCGTGTACTGGAAGCTGTGCGCTTGCTGGGTCTTGCCAATAAAACAAGAATATACCAGGCATCTACATCAGAACTATACGGGCTGGTGCAGGAAGTACCACAGTCTGAAAAAACGCCGTTCTACCCGCGTTCACCATATGCAGTTGCCAAAATGTATGCATACTGGATAACAGTGAACTACAGGGAAGCATACAATATGTTTGCATGCAATGGCATCCTTTTCAACCACGAAAGCCCTTTGCGTGGTGAAACGTTTGTTACCCGCAAGATAACCCGCGCCGTAGCACAAATAGCCCTTGGTCTGCAAGAAAAAATGTTCATGGGTAATATTGACTCCCGTCGCGACTGGGGCCATGCCAAAGACTATGTGGAAGCCATGTGGCTGATACTGCAGCAGGATGTTGCTGAAGATTTTGTAATTGCAACCGGTACCACTACAACGGTAAGGGACTTCATCCGTATGGCGTTTGCAGAAGTAGGCGCCGAACTAGAATTTAAAGGCGAAGGTGTAAACGAAGTTGCCGTAGTAAAAAGCTGCAGCAACCAACATCTACTAAAAGTAGGACAGGAAGTAATGGCCATAGATCCGGCATACTTCAGGCCTACCGAGGTGGAACTGCTGATAGGCGATGGTACCAAGGCAACCCAAAAGCTGGGCTGGACACCGAAGTACAAGCTGGCCGACCTGGTGAAAGAAATGGTAGCTTCTGATCTTGATATATTCCGCAGGGAACAATTACTGAAAAATTCAGGCTACAGCATATTAAGGCAATTTGAGTAAGGACATAAAGATGGAAAAAGACAGTAAGATATTTGTTGCAGGGCATAGGGGAATGGTAGGAAGCGCCATAACGCGCAAACTGGAAAGCCTGGGACATAACAATCTTGTATTGCGCACATCGGCTGAACTGGACCTGCGCAAACAACAGGATGTTGCTGATTTTTTTGAAGCAGAAAAACCGGAATACGTTTTCCTGGCTGCCGCCAAAGTAGGCGGCATCATGGCTAATAATATATATAGGGGCCAGTTTCTGTACGAGAACCTGATGATACAGAACAATGTGATACACAATGCTTACACAAGCGGCGTTAAAAAACTCATGTTCCTTGGCTCATCTTGCATCTACCCTAAGTTTGCTCCGCAACCATTAAAAGAAGAATACTTGCTTACCGGCGTATTGGAACATACCAACCAGCCATATGCCATTGCTAAAATAGCAGGTATAGAAATGTGCGATTCTTACAGGAGCCAGTACGGGTGCAATTTTGTGTCTGTAATGCCTACCAACCTGTATGGTCCTAATGATAATTATGACCTGCAAACATCGCATGTAATGCCGGCTATGATACGTAAGCTTCACGAAGCCAAAATAAACAACAGCCCTACAGTTATATTATGGGGTACAGGTACACCAAAGCGGGAGTTTCTTCATGCAGAAGACCTGGCCGATGCTTGCGTGTACCTGATGGACAACTATAACGATGCAGGACATGTGAATATTGGCATAGGAGAGGACATCAGCATCTACGACCTAGCCATGATGATAAAGGACATTACAGGTTTTACCGGTGAGGTTGTATGGGACAGCACAAAACCCGATGGCACGCCACGGAAACTAATGGACGTGACCAAGCTGCACGACATGGGCTGGAAAGCTGCTATACATTTACGGGATGGTATAGAAAGCGTTTACCACCAGGCGCTTGCTAAAAATATATTTTAAGTTTTCGGTCATACTTTTCAAATTAAAACAAATAGATCAAAAAGATACATGGACGTATCACCTGCAATACAAGAAGACCAGAAAGGATGGACGGAAGTAATAGCTCCTACGTCCAGCCCGTTCGATCTGCATCTGGCAGATGTATGGCGTTACCGCGACCTGCTGATGCTGCTTGTAAGACGTGACTTTATAGCTACCTACAAGCAGACCATCCTGGGGCCAACCTGGTTTTTTCTGCAGCCTATACTTACGGCTATTACCTATTGGGTCATCTTCGGGCAAATAGCTAACCTCTCTACAGAGAACCTGCCGGCATTACTATTTTACCTCCCGGGTATTACGCTATGGAACTATTTTTCTGAATGCCTGAATAAAACAGCTTCTGTACTAAAAGACAATGCTGCCATATTTGGTAAAGTATATTTCCCGAGGCTTATTATGCCGTTGTCTATAGTAGTATCCAACCTGGTAAAGCTGGGTATACAAATGTTTTTGTTCCTGGTGATCTGGGCATTCTACTTGTTTGCCGGTTTTAAAGGCGGCGCAATTCATCCCAATCTTACCATTTGCCTGATACCATTTCTTATTATCGTAATAGGCGGTCTGGGGTTAGGTTTTGGCATGGTCATATCATCGCTCACTACCAAGTACAGGGATCTCATATTCCTGTTATCGTTTGGTGTACAATTGCTGATGTATGCCACACCGGTAATACAACCATTATCGGCAGTGAAAGGAAAATGGCGCTTATTGTTCCTGGCAAACCCTATGACATCGATCATTGAAACATTCCGTTATGCATTCTTAGGCACTGGTTCATTCAGCATCAATGGTCTGTTATACAGTACTGTGTTTATGGTCGTAGTCCTGTTTTTAGGCATATTGATATTTAACAAGGTAGAGAAGAGTTTCATGGACACTGTTTAGTCCCGAACGTTATCATTAATAATAACAAGCTTTAAATAAATAGATGTCTGCGGTAATAAAAGTTGAAGATATAGGTAAACTATACAGGCTTGGTGAAGTAGGCACTGGCACGCTCAGCCACGACCTTAACCGCTGGTGGGCACGTATGCGTGGCAAGGAAGATCCTTTTGCTAAAATAGGCGAAAGCAACGACCGTACACAAAAAGGTACAAGCGAGTATGTGTGGGCGCTGAAAGATGTGAATTTTGATATTGAAGAGGGTGAAGTACTAGGTATCATTGGTCGAAACGGCGCAGGTAAATCAACCCTATTAAAGATATTATCAAAAGTAACCCGCCCGTCTGAAGGAAGGATAAAAGTAAGAGGCCGTATAGCCTCATTGCTTGAAGTAGGTACTGGCTTTCACCCAGAGCTGTCGGGCAGGGACAATATTTATTTGAATGGTGCCATCCTTGGTATGACCAAGGCGCAGATCAAATCGAAGTTTGACGAGATCGTAGAATTTTCTGGTGTGAACCGTTATATAGATACCCCTGTGAAAAGATACAGCAGTGGTATGTATGTACGCCTTGCGTTTGCAGTAGCCGCGTTCCTGGAGTGTGAAATACTAATTGTTGATGAAGTGCTGGCGGTGGGTGATATTGAGTTTCAGAAAAAGTGCCTGGGCAAGATGAAGGATGTTTCTCAAAACACAGGCCGTACTGTAATATTTGTAAGCCACGAACTGAATGCCATCAGCAGTATATGCCGTAAAGGTATATTGATGCACAATGGCCGCGTGGCAGCAAACGATACAATAGACAAAGTGATAGGCCAGTACCTGAGCCAGAATACCAACTTTGATACTTATTGGGAAAATACAGATGACAAGTACGATAATCCATACTTCAAACCGTCTAAGTTTTACCTGGTAAAAGAAAACAAACAAGTAAGCAGTACCAGCTTTGGCGTTAATGAACGTATAGGAGTGGTGCTGGAAGGTACAGTAACAAAAGTTGATCCTGCGCTTACTCTTGGCTTCGCGGTATTCACTACCGATCAGAAATTATTATTCTGGTCGAACCATACGGATGGCAAGCAGGAAAACTGGATAGAAATAAAAGAGGGCCAAGTACGCCTGATTGGCTGGATACCTAGAAACGTGCTGAATGAAGGCAACTACAAGGTGGAGTTGATGACCAGTGTGCACTATAAAGAATGGATAACTGAGCCTGGCAAAAATGCACCTGTTATATCTCTGGATGTAGCCGGTGGCCTGGATACTTCTCCATACTGGCAAATACCCCGTCCGGGTATTTTTGCACCATTGCTCACTTACGAAAAATGGTAAGTATTTATGTCTAAGGATCTGATCACAATAAAAGTAAGTTACCCTACCAAGTGGGATAAGGATTTTGGCCAACCTATGTTCCTGAAACAATCTCCAGGGAACAAAGGGATATGGGGTAATTGTAAGTTTTATATCAACGACCCATCTTGCACCAATTGCGATTTCTGGTTTATCTACGAAAACGTAGATGGCTACCTGATGGAAGAAGGCATCTGTGCTTTTGAAAATTGCATCTTCATTACAGGTGAAGAGCGGTCTATGTGGGACTATGAACAGAAATTCATAGACCAGTTTGGGGGTGTCATTACATCGCGCGATGACATACAGCATCCTAACGTAAACAAGATGCACTATGTATCACCCTGGCATGTAAAGAAAACATACAATTTCCTTACAGAGAATAATAGCACGAACAAGACTAAAAACCTTTCAGCTATTATCTCTGACGCGGTATCGTTACCTGGTCATAAGTTGCGCTATGCATTTACTAACAGGATGCAGGGCCACTTTAAACAGCAATTAGACTGGTATGGCAAGGGTGCAAATTTTGTAGACGACAAGTGGGATGGGTTGGCACCATACCGATTTTCTATAGCTATAGAGAATGCGAGGCACGAAGGCTATTTTACCGAGAAAATACTCGATTGTTTCTTATCACTAACCGTACCTATTTATCATGGGTGCCCGGATATAGATAAATTCTTTCCGGCCGAATCAATGATCAAGATAGACCCGGCTGATTACCTGGGCGCTATACAAATAATTGAGGATGCCATGCACCCGGACAATTATAACAAGATACTCCCCTACCTGCATGAAGCCAAAGACCTGACACTGAATAAATACCAGTTCTTCCCTTCACTGGTGGAGTTTGTAAATAATTACAAGCAGAGCAGTACGCAGAAACAGAAGATAGTGATACGTGAAAAACGTTTGTTTGAAGAGCATACGCTTACCATGAAACAAATGCTTTTTTACCAGAAGAAGATAATACAGTATAAACTGAAAAACTACAAGGTATAGTACCTTACAGCGACCTGCAATGCCTGCAATGAACATAGCTATAACATTAGACAAGAACTACCTGCAACATGCAGCGGTAATGTTATACTCCCTCATACAGCATAACCCGGAGCAGGAAATGCTAGTATATACCATTTGCGATGATAAGATACAGGATGCAGACTGGCAGAAGCTAAGCGAGATTTATAAGAACAGTAAGTTAACTGTACAAAAGGTGCTTATAAACGTGGCACAGTTCAGCCATTTTAAAATAAGCGACCATGCCAGCTATGCCAACTATTACCGCATACAGATGGCACAGTTGCTACCTGCCCACGTACAAAAGGTATTGTACATGGATGTGGACATAGTAATAAAACAAAGCATCAAAGAACTGTACGATACTGATGTTACGGGATACTATATGGCAGCTATTGAAGACCCTGATAATCCGTTGAAATATACCCTGGGTTTGAAGGCAGATGAGCCATACTTCAATTCAGGTATTATGGTCATCAACCTGGAGCGGTGGAGAACAACTCAACTCAACCTGCTGCTGAGCGACTTCCTGATAAAGAATGAAGCCATTATACAGTTTTGGGACCAGGATGCATTTAACGTGGTTTGCAAAGGACAGTGGAAGCCATTGCTACCTAAGTTTAACGTACAGACCTTCATGTTTTTCATGAAAGAAGATGCCCTTACTTATACCTTGAAAGACGTAACGGAGGCTGTGAAAAACCCTGTAATTTTACACTATACCGGTCGGTCGAAACCATGGGAATACATGACCTTTCATCCCAGGAAAAACGTATATTACGAGTACCTGTTGCAAACCCCATGGAAAGACTTTAGACCTGTTGATAAAACAATGGCCAACGCGCTGCGCAAGTACAAGCTGATGCCGCGGTTTATTGAAAACATAATTCAGAAGAGAAAATGAGTGTGACCACACCCGTATTATATATTGTATTTAATCGGCCCGATGCCACCCTGCAGTCTTTTGCTGCTATAAGGGAGGCAAAGCCAAAGTATCTGTATGTGGCGGCTGATGGCCCACGGGCTCATAAACCCGGCGAAGCGGCATTATGTGAGGAAGTACGAAAAATAGCAACGACTATAGATTGGGATTGCGAACTACATACCTTGTTCAGGGAGCAGAACCTGGGATGTGGACTTGGAGTATCGGGGGGTATCAATTGGTTTTTTGAAAATGTAGAGCAAGGCATCATCATAGAAGATGACTGTATTGTAGACCAGAGCTTTTTTCCATACTGTGAGGAACTGCTGGAAAAGTATAAGGACAATACAGAAGTGATGCACATAGGTGGCAATAACTTTTTCACAAAAGATTTCAGCAACGGGGAATCGTATTACTTCATAAAATACTTTACGGTATGGGGCTGGGCCACATGGCGCCGGGCATGGAAGCTGTATGATATTGACATGAAGATGCTTGATGATTTCTTGGATTCGGGGAAGCTGGAACAGACCACTATGAACGCAAAACAAACGGCATACTGGCGGCATATATTCGAAACCATGCGCAGTAAAAAAATTGACACCTGGGATTATCAATGGGTGCTCACTTGCTGGTACTATGGCGCCTATGCTGTAATGCCTGTGAAGAACCTGGTGACCAATGTAGGTTTTGGCGAGGATGCCACGCATACCACCGCTGAGAACAAAGCATCGTACATATCGCTGCAAAGCCTTGATAAGGTGGTACACCCCCCCCATATAGCGCGTAATAGGAAAGCTGATTCCCTTACTTATACTACGTACTTTGAGGTGCCACAGCATCTAAACATAGCCAGGAATATTTTGTATAAAATATTCCCAACGTCGGCTATGATGCAACTGAGAAAAATAAGACGTAAATTCTTCCCTAATATAAAGTAATCAAGGGGGGGGGCGCAAACATTGATTATATGAATACGGTACTGCAAAAAATATTTTACAAACTGGGCTATACCTATAGGTATAATGCTCTGCGTAAAATATACGTACCTGACACAACGAAGGACACTTACTGCGGTAAACCATTAATAAAAAGTCAGGCTGCGAATGACCTGATAGCAGAAAAAGTAAAAGAAGGTAAGCCATTAATGGTAGCACGTATTGGCGCTGGGGAACTGGCGACCCTTTATAGCTACTTTACAAATAAAAAGAACCCTATGGTTTGGGATCCAGGGGTTGTAAATAACCTGCAGTATAATGCTGGCTTTTTCTCCGCCGACACTGCCAACCTGGAACGTTATTGTAAGGAGATGTTTGAGCACCTGAAGCAGGTGGATATCATGGGTGTGTGGCACAATGAGGGCGAGGAAGAGATATGTGCTGCATACTGTCCAAATGCATCTTTCATTAACCTGGAGTCGATAGAACCGTACTATTACCCGGATAACCCATGGAGCCAACACCTCGCTGGTAAAAAAGTGCTGGTAGTACACCCCTTTCAGGATTCTATAACATACCAGTACAGCAACAACCGCAAGAAGCTGTTCCCTAACCAGTTGGTACTGCCCGAATTTGAATTGAAAACAATCAAAGCAGTGCAATCCATAACAGGTATCAAACCAGAATTTGCTACATGGTTCGATGCTTACCAGCATATGTGCAGCCAAATAAACAATATCGATTTTGATGTGGCGATTATTGGCGCGGGCGCATATGGCCTACCACTTGCCGGTTTTGTAAAAAGCATAGGCAAGCAAGCCATACACATGGGCGGCGCCACTCAGATCATGTTTGGGGTATATGGCAACAGGTGGCTGGATGTAAAGGAGATCAGCAAATTCTTTAATGATAACTGGAAAAAGCCATATCCGCACGAAACTCCTGAACAAGCAGCAACCATAGAAGGAGCTTGCTATTGGTAAACCAAATTTAAAAACAACTGAACCTGATGTTACCTAAAATATCCATCATAACCCCATCGTACAACCAGGGGCAATACATAGAGGAAACAATATGCTCCATACTGGACCAGGGCTACCCTAACCTGGAATATATTGTTATGGACGGTGGCAGCAAGGACAACACAGTTGAGATCATAAAAAAATATGAGCAGCACATCAGCTACTGGGTAAGTGAAAAAGATAAAGGACAAAGCGATGCGCTGAACAAAGGATACAAACATGCCACAGGCGATGTGATCAACTGGCTGAACAGTGATGATTATTACGATCCAGGCGCGTTGAAAACAGTTGGTGAAATGTTTGCTGACCCTAAGACAAATGTGTACTGTGGTACCAGCAGGATATTTGGCAACAAGGGCGAGTACCTGTCGAATGGTACGGATGTATACGAACGCAATCTTGAAAAAACTATAGGCTGGGCGCGTATCGACCAGCCTGAGACTTTTTTCAGAAAAAGCTGTATTGACAAGATAGGGTTCCTTGATGAACAGTTCCACTACATAATGGACAAGGAACTATGGATACGCTACCTGCTGCAATATGGGCTGGATGGGGTGGTGAAGAACAAGACACGCATTGCCAACTTCAGGATACATGACGACTCAAAAACCAACCAGTTTCACGAAAAATTCCAGGCCGAGACCAAGAAGCTGTACCATGCTATAGCAAAGCTAAACGGATCTGAACTGGCCAACATAAAAGGATACTGGCCCACTCAAGAATTTAACCTGCTATATAAAGATGCATTCCGTGCAGATCAGCAGACAATTGATAAAGTAGTTAACTATAGCATCTTTTACCAGTTCCAAGAATACTATGCGCTGAACAATTTTAAAGAAGCAAAGAGAATAGTTAGGTATCTTAAGGAAGATCTGCTGCTACCAGAAGAGGCCGCACATTTAAAGAGCTTGAAGAACAGAATGTTAGTGCCTCCGTTCATAAAGAAGATTGCCAATAAGCTGAGATAACAAAGGTTTGACAGTACATTGTCAACAACTTTAATAACTTTATACTTCACATAGAATAATTCATTTCTAAGTATTCGGATTACGTAAAATGACTGCATCGGTAATTGTTCCTTCATATAACGGCGCAAAAAAACTGCCCAATTTATTGGCTGCGCTGGAACAACAGACCATTAACGATTTTGAGGTAATTATTGTATCAGACGGCTCGGTGGATAATACAGCAGCTGTAGTTAACGATGGCGGATGGAAACTGAACCTGAAACTGATAGAACAGCAAAACAAAGGCCGGTCAGCAACGCGTAACCGGGGGGCAGCAGTAGCTACGTCTGATCTGCTTATTTTCTTTGACGATGATATGCGTCCTTGGCCTGCATGTTTGGAAGAGCATATAAAACACCACCGGCAATATCCACACAGTATTGTTACCGGTGGCCTGCAGGAAGAAGTTACAGAAAACGCTACCGAACTCTTTAAATACAAGGCGTTCCTAAGCGACAAATGGTTGAGCCCCCTGAAAGGTGTTGGATCTAAAGCTTTAGCCAAAGACCAGGTATTTGTAACTACTGCAAACTTCTCTATTGCAAAAAAAGATTTCAATATACTCAAGGGTTTTGACGAGCGGCTTACCGATGCTGAGGATTACGAATTTGCAGTAAGGGCTGTCAAGCATGGGTTACCCCTATTTTTTCGTAACGATGCATTTGCCTGGCACGATGATGTGATCACAACTGCCAGTTATATAAAAAGACAACGACAATACGCTATTGCAAATGCAAAGCTGCGAGACATACATCCCAACTGGGTAAAAGAAGGTTACCTAAAGCTACCCTACAAACCCACTTTACTTAAAGCTATTCTGTTCAACCTATTTTGCAGCAGGATATGGATTGATGCACTGGATAATAATAAATTCAAGAAGTTGCCCTTAGCATTCAGATACCGGCTTTACGATTATATCATTACCGCCAATGGCGCTATATACCCTGAAAAAGTAGCGCTTACATAACTCAACCACTTGAAAACAAAGGTCACATACATTATCTCCGATATCAACAAAGCGCTTGCCTTTGAGTGGATAGCTGCGTATATCGATAAAGATCGCATAGACCTTAGTTTTATCTTGCTCAATCCTGGAGATTCTGCAACAGAACAGGTGTTAAGAGGCATGAAACTACCCGTGCTATGGGTTATATGTCGCGGCAAAAAAGACTGGCCTAATGCATGGCTGACAATTTATAAACAACTAAAAAAAGGCAAGCCACATGTTGTGCACTGTCACCTGCAGCAAGCCTGTATATTAGGCCTGTCTGCAGCCAAAGTTGCCGGAATACCCCACAGAATTCATACCCGACACCATTCTTCACTACATCATGTTTATATGCCCAAGGGTATATTCTGGGATAAGCTTATCAATCGTTTATCAACCAAAATTGTTGCCATATCAGGACAGGTAAAAAAGATACTGGTGGAATGGGAAAAAGTACCGGAGCAAAAGGTGGTGTACATACCCCATGGTTTCCTGCTGGAAAGCTTTTCAAAGCCTGACCCGAAGATCGTTGCTACTTTAAGAACAAAATATGTACCCTCCAGCACCGGTCCTGTAATTGGAGTTATATCAAGGTTTACTGAGTGGAAAGGCATACAATATATCATACCCGCATTTGCAACAGTTTTGGAGCAATACCCGAATGCACTCTTATTACTATTTAATGCTAACGGCGATTATGCAGCGCAGATAAATGGCTTGCTCCAAGAACTGCCGGCCAGTAGTTATAAAACCATTTCGTTCGAAAAAGACATTGCTGCCGCTTACCACCTGATGGATGTATTTGTGCATACACCGATAGATGACCATTCAGAAGCTTTTGGCCAGATATATATAGAAAGTATGGCAGCGGGCGTGCCCATGGTAGCTACCCTATCTGGTATTGCTAACGATATATTGGTGCACAAACAAAACGCCTGGGTAGCCAATTATAAAGACACAGCATCAATTGCCACAGGTATTACAACCATACTTTCTGACATTGATTTGAAACAATCACTAATCAATAACGAAAGGATTACCGCAGATTTGTTTTCTTTACAGCACATGATAAATAGCTTAACAGAACTGTATGAGTCAAACTGACCCATTTATCAGCATTGTCATCCCCTCTTACAATAGGGCAAAGTTCCTGGAGCAAAATATTCCTGCCCTTTTGAAGCTGGATTATGATGCCTATGAACTTATAGTAGTGGACGATGGCAGCACTGATAATACAAGCACTGTTTTCGACAAATTAAAGGACTCAAAACTTACTTATTATAAGAAAGAAAATGAGGAACGTGCAGCTGCACGTAACTATGGTGCTGTACGTGCAAAAGGAGATTATATTACCTTCCTCGATTCTGATGATATACTGTTCCCCGACGCTTTGCAGAAAGCCGCGAAAGTGATTGGAGAAAAGGGCAATCCTGATTTTTTGCACCTGGCCTATGAAATAGGTACAGAGCAAAAAGCATCCAAAACTATAAACAACCTTAAAGAAGACCCGCTGATATTAATAAAGGGTAATCCCCTTAGCTGTATAGGTGTATTCATAAAAAAAGAAGTATTTGAAAAGCACCAGTTTACACCCGATCGCGCACTTGCAGGATCGGAAGACTGGGAATTCTGGCTGCGGCTGGCTGCCAACTATGGCATACGCACCAGCAACGAAGTGGTAGGCAGACTTATAGAGCATGATACACGCAGTGTCATCAGCGCGCCTGAAGATGCCTTGCTGCGCAAGCAGGCTTTGTCATTCCAATATTCTTTTGCCGACTCTGCGGTGCAGAAAGTGTTTGGCCCGTATAAAAAATTAATGATGGCACATTGGGAAACCTATATTTCCCTGCACCTGGCCATGACTGGGGAAAAAAAGCACGCAATTCGTTATCTTTTCAGCGCCATACGCTACAACATAAGTTCTATATTTAACAAACGTACTTTAGTAATATGCAAACTACTACTGCAAAAACACAAATAAAACTCGTAAACCCACAGAATGGCCAACCGCTTATACAAAAGGGCAATGAATGGGTAGACGATGCAGGCAACACCTTCAAAGTGCGGAATGGTGTTATGCGTATTGCTAAGGAAGACAATTACACTGAAAACTTCGGTTTCCAGTGGAATAAATTCCAGAAGGTGCAGATAGACCAGGAGCAGCAGGAACTACCGATAAGTAAAGTGCGCTTCTTTGCTGAAACAGCATGGAAGCCTGAAGATCTGAAAGGTAAAAACATATTGGAAGTAGGTGCTGGCGCTGGTCGTTTTACACAGGTAGTGCTTGCCAATACCGAAGCCAATATATACAGCGTAGACTTGTCGAGCGCGGTTGAAGCCAATTACCGTAACAATAGCCATTACGGCGACAGGCTGCAGATATTCCAGGCCAGCGTTTACGAGATGCCTTTTGAAGATAACTCATTCGATAAAGTATTTTGCCTGGGTGTATTACAACACACTCCCGACTTTGAAAAAAGCGTGCAAACGCTTTGCGCCAAAGTGAAACCTGGTGGCGAGCTGGTGGTAGATTTTTACCCCATCACAGGCTGGTGGACAAAGATCCATGCCAAGTATATCTTCAGGCCATACACTAAGAAGATGGATAATGAGAAATTATTGTCGTGGATAGATAAGAATGTGGACTGGATGATGAAGCTATACAACTTTAACCACGCTATAGGGCTAGGCAAATTGCTGAACCGTTTTATACCAATACCAGACATTAAAGCGACCATACCAGACAACCTGAGCAAAAAAGAATTGCGTGACTGGGTAGTGCTGGATACGTTTGATATGTTCTCGCCTGAATATGACCAGCCACAAACATTAAAAACGGTGAAGAAGTGGGTGGAGAACAGTGGGCTTGAAGTGACCCTGGCAGATTTTATTTTTTACGATAACGCAAGGGCGGCCGTAGTGCGGGCCATAAAAAAATAAGGGCAACAAAGTATGTGCGGAATAGCCGGCAGTTTTTCAAATCAAAAATTAGATAAGCAGGCCCTGCAGCAGGCAACCGATCGTTTGTCTCATCGCGGGCCAGATGCTTATGGCTATTATCTGAATGATAGTGACACTCTATTTTTGGGGCACCGCCGCCTCAGTATTCTCGATCTTTCTGAGACTGCAAATCAGCCCATGTACTCTGCAGATGGCAGGTATGTGATGGTATATAATGGTGAGCTATATAATTACGAATCCTTACGTAATAAGCTTCCAAATTTTAACTGGAAAACCACCGGCGATTCAGAAGTCATACTGGAATTGTTTGCGAGTTTTGGCACCAAATCTTTTACCTGGCTCAATGGCATGTTTGCTATTGCCATTTACGACATACAGGAAAACAAACTCTATCTGTGCCGCGACCAGGTAGGCATTAAGCCGCTGTTCTATTACCGGGATGGGACGACCTTTGTCTTCGGATCGGAACTGAAAGTTATTGTAACACACAGCAGGCTTACAGGAGTTGAAAAATTAGAAATAAACAAAGAATCAATACCCTACTTTCTGCACCTGGGCTTTATACCAGAACCACACACCATTTATCAGCAGGTATACAAGTTCCCATCAGCACATTATGCGGTACAGGATTGCGCTAGTAACAATCTAGATTTTTATAGGTACTGGAGTGCAGAGCAGCACTTTCTTTCAGAACCTTTAATATCTGAACAGAAAACTCTGGCTACTTACAAGCATCTGCTTTTTGATGTGATAGAAAGCCAGATGATCAGCGACGTACCACTAGGCACCTTCCTGAGTGGTGGTATAGATAGCAGTCTGGTAACAGCGGTAGCCAGCAAAATATCAAAACAAAAAGTAAAAAGTTTTAGTATTGGTTTCAACGAAGCGAAATACGATGAGTCGGCCTATGCCGAAGATATCGCAACAAACCTGGGTACAGAGCATCATACCTTTAAAGTATCAGTAGATGACATATTGGAACTGATACCTTCATTACTGGAAGTATATGATGAGCCCTATGCTGATTCATCAGCATTCCCAACCATGCTGGTATCGCGGCTGGCAAGGCAACATGTTACTGTTACCTTGTCTGGCGATGGTGGTGATGAATTATTCCAGGGGTACGGTATGTATGCCTGGGCAAACCGGTTAAGCAAGCCGTTAAATAAAATAATGCGCAAGCCCATCTACCATATTACACAGATGGGCAACAACCGTTATAAACGTGCTGCAGAGCTCTTCGACTACCCATCACCCAAACGCCTGCACACGCATATATTCTCGCAAGAGCAGTACTTTTTCAGTGAGAAAGAATTGAATAATCTGCTTGTTGACAAGGCATTCAACTTTGAAAGCATCAACAAGCTGGATATCCCCGAGAACAGCGCCAACGCCGCTGAAAAACAAGCATTTTGGGATATAAAATATTATCTGAAGGATGACCTGTTGGTAAAAGTAGATCGTGCCAGTATGCAATACTCACTAGAGTGCCGCGTGCCATTGCTGGATACACGGATAGTAGAGTTGGGATTGAATATAGATTACCGGCTAAAAGTGCGCGAAGGTTATGGTACCAAGTACCTGATGAAAAAAATACTGTACGACCTGGTACCCCGCAAGCTGTTTGAGCGACCTAAAAAAGGATTTTCCATACCACTTAAAGAGTGGTTGCAAGGCCCATTAAAATACCTTATTGATGACTACCTGAATGATGAGACCATCAGGCAATATGGTGTTGTGTCGCCAGAATATGTAAAGGACTTGTTACAACAATTCCAGGGCGGGAAGGATTACCTGTACAACCGTATTTGGTTGCTGGTAGTACTGCACTGGTGGTTAAAGGCATACAGAGCTTAATATTGAGCGTTGACATGGGTGATAAGAACAAAAGAGAAACTCAGGTACTATATATTTCTTACGACGGCATGACCGACCCGTTGGGTCAATCGCAAGTACTGCCTTACCTGTGCGGTTTAAGTGCCAAAGGATATAAGATAACCCTGCTGAGTTGTGAAAAACCGCAGCGCTACGAAAAGTATAAGCAGGACATTACAGCTATTTGCAACAAGGCAGACATTAACTGGCAACCCTTGATGTACACAGCCACTCCGCCTGTATTATCTACTATAAAAGATGTACGCAACCTTACCCAAACAGCCTATGTGTTGCATCGTGAGCACCGTTTTAAGATCGTGCATTGCAGGAGTTATATTTCAGCTCTTATAGGCTTACAGATGAAAAAAGAATTTGGCACCAGCTTCTTGTTTGATATGCGGGGTTTCTGGGCCGATGAACGTGTGGATGGTGGGTTGTGGAATTTGAAGAACCCATTGTATAAAATGATCTATCGCTTCTTCAAGAAGAAAGAACGGCAATATTTTGAACAGGCAGACCACACCATATCCCTCACTAAGTTGGGCGCTGATACCATACATGGCTGGAAGGAGATAAAAGGACAACCCATCCCTATACAGATAATACCCTGCTGTGTGGACACTGAACTTTTTGATCCTTCTCAAATATCGCAGCAGCAAAAGGCTGCAAAGAGAGAAGAACTTAACATTCCATCGTCGGCGTTTGTACTGGGGTATGTGGGCTCTATAGGCACCTGGTACATGCTGGATGAGATGCTGGAGTGTTATAAGGTCTTCAAAGAAAAGAAACCGGGAACCATTATTCTCTTTGTTACTACGGAGCCTGAGGAAATGGTGAGGAACAAGGCACGCCAATTGGACATCGACCAGGCATCTATTATCATACGGCCTGCTACGCGCACAGAAGTACCCTTGTACATCAGCATTATGGATTACAGTCTGTTCTTCATCAAACCATGTTTCTCTAAAAAAGCGTCATCGCCCACTAAGCAAGGCGAAATAATGGCAATGGGCGTACCCGTGCTATGTAATGCGGGAGTAGGTGATACAGACTATGTAGCCAATAAATACAACTCGGGAATATCCATCAGTAGCTTTGATGCCCAGGCTTACAGTAATGCAATAGATGAACTGACCACAAAACAATATTCACCCCACGATATACGCAAGGGCGCCATAGACTTTTATGGCCTTACTAAAGGCATTGACAGTTACGATGCCGTTTATGGAAGCCTGTTAGAAAAAACGAATTGACATCCTTACTTTTGGTACCGTGCCTGTAAAAGTATTATTCCTGCTCCCATACCCCGTAAAGCATGCGCCATCGCAACGCTTCAGGGTAGAGCTGTACGAGCGGTTCTTTACCCAGGCCGGTCTCCAATACAAGTTTGCTCCGTTTATGGATGATGCTACCTGGAACATTCTGTACAAAGGTGGCTCAGCGTTGCAAAAAGCAACCGGCATAGCAAAGGGCTACCTCAACCGGTGGAAAACTATGCTCTTTGATGTACCTAAGTATGATTACGTGTTTGTGCACCGTGAAGCCGCACCGCTTGGCCCGCCAGTGTTTGAATGGATAGTAGCCAAAGTATGGCGTAAGAAAATGATCTTTGACTTTGATGATGCTATATGGATACCCAACACATCGTCTGAGAACAAAGCAGTAGCATGGTTCAAGGCATTTTGGAAAGTGAAATATATCTGTAAGTGGTCTTATAAAATATCGGGCGGTAACGACTACCTCTGCAATTATGCGCGTAAGTATAACCCGAGCACATACCGTGTGCCTACCTGTGTGGATGTTGAATTATTCCACAACAAAGTAAAAACACACACTACCAATAAAGTTACTGTTGGGTGGACCGGCAGCCAATCTACCCTATTCTACCTCGATCAGTTGATACCCGTATTGCAAGAGCTGCAGGAAGAACTTGATTTTACATTCATGGTCATAGCCAATAAAGACCCACAACTGCCACTACGCGATTATACTTTCACACCTTGGAATGAATCAACCGAAGTTGCAGACCTTTTGAAAATGGGCATTGGAGTAATGCCCCTGCAACCCGATGAATGGAGCGAAGGCAAGTGTGGCTTTAAACTAATACAGTACTTGTCATTAGGCATACCTGCTATAGCCAGCCCTGTGGGGGTTAATAAGCAGATAGTCATTAATGGTGAAGATGGGTACATAGCCACATCTAAGGACGAGTGGAAAGCCGCACTGAGGACACTCATTACCGACCATGCATTACGAAGCACGCTAGGCCTCGCAGGCCGTGATAAGATTGTTGCAGAGTATAGCATCCAATCGCAGAAGGCAAACTTCGTTGCTCTTTTTTCCTAATCAGGGGCACTAACTACGCTATGTAAGTTAGTGCCCCTGTCAGAATTTATAAATGCTATGCTGCTACTTGTTTAGGTATTTCTGTATCACACTAACTATGTAGTCATAATGTTCCTCCTGCAACCCCGGCCATACACCCAGCCAAAAGCCATCGTTCATAATACGGTCTGTATTGGTCAGATCGCCAATTACACGCTTCTCTATGTTTAGATATGCTGGTTGTTTAGTAAGGTTGCCTGCAAATAAAAGTCTGGTACCTATCTTATTGTCTTCCAGGTAGCGGACCAGATCATTGCGATTAATAGAACTGCCTTCGCGCAGAGTGATCATAAAACCAAACCAACTGGGTTGGCTATGGGGCGTAGCCTCAGGGAGTATAAAGTGTTCTTCAAAAGGCTTTAATTTCTGGCGCAGCATTTCAAAGTTTGCCCTTCTTTTTGCCACAAAGAGGTCTGCTTTATTAAGCTGGCTCAGGCCTATTGCCGCTTGCATGTCAGTGACCTTCAGGTTAAAGCCTATGTGCGAATAGGTGTATTTATGATCGTACCCACAAGGAAGCTCGCCCAGGCATTGGTCAAAACGTTTGCCGCAGGTATTGTCTTTACCGGGCTCGCACCAGCAGTCACGGCCCCAGTCCCTGAAGCTTTCTGCTATCTTTTTTAGGGAAGCATTATTCACCAGCACAGAACCGCCCTCGCCCATTGTTATGTGGTGTGCAGGATAAAACGATACGGTAGCCAGGTCGCCAAATGTACCGGTTTTTTTATCCCGGTATGTTGCCCCTAGAGAATCACAATCATCTTCAATTACCCACAATTTATATTTCTTGGCTATAGCCATTACCACATCCAGGTTAAACGGATTGCCCAAGGTATGGGCCAGCATAATCGCCTTTGTTTTTGGTGTTATGGCTTCTTCAATGCAGCTGGCTTGTATGTTGTAAGTAGGTATGTCCACATCTATAAAAACGGGAACACAGCCAAACTGAACCAGGGGATTTACCGTGGTAGGAAAGCCAGCTGCAACCGTAATTACTTCATCACCAGGTTTTATAGCCCGGTCACCAAGTTTGGGGGAAGTCAACGCATAGAATGCCACCAGGTTGGCAGATGAACCGGAATTCACTAACAATGAAAAGCGGCTGCCAAAGTATTGCGCAAATTTTCGTTCAAATTCTATCGCATACCGTCCTGTTGTCAACCATCCGTCCAGTGTAGCATCTACTCCATAAAGAATATCTTCTTCATCTAGTATTTTGCCGGTTACAGGTATATAATCAGTACCCGGCACCATATTGCGCCGTACATTTTTAGCAGCAATTGCGCGCAAAAGAGGGGCTAGGTCGTTATCAATGTTCTTAAAGTCCATAAAGAGTGTTCAGCTGAAAACAGAAGTTTATGTTGCAAAATAAGGAAGGGTGATGAAATAAAGTCTGTTATATGGAAAAGAACGAGTCTTGATAGTGGACTTTATTTTACTATTCTTCCTGAGCGGGCCTAAAGATAGAAACCTTTGCACAATTGTTCATAAACAAAAAGGCGCCCAATGTTTATCAGGAGCCTTTTTTAACAAATAAAAAATTTATACTATAGCCTGAACGACAATATGTTTTTCTCGGCAGAGTTCCATCGGTAATAAATAAGCATCAGTGCCAGCCCATAGAATGGCAGGCACGGTATGCGGTAGCGTGAAAGGGCTCCAAAGTTGAACGATGATACCCCCACCGCAAAAGCGAATATCAGCGTGAATATGAGGCAGAATTGTATATTCGGGTCAGCCGCTATTGATCTCCATACGCGTATTGGCCCTACAGATATCAACACTTTTATAGTTATCAGTAGGAATGCCAATGCCTCCAGGGACGAAAGCAACTGGATCACTTTCTTTGTTTCCCATATATAGGGCCTGAACAGTGTCACATTTACCGCAGGTACAAATTTAGTTAGCATCCCTTGCAGGTTCGGCTCAAACGCACCAAGGTCATAACCAGAGCTTTCATCGTTTGACAATGATACGCTGTTGATCCAGTCCCTCGTCACTTCAGATGTCTGTGCCACATTGTCTATCGAATATTTACCGAGTTTATCCGCAAGCTTTACAGATAACACACTGAATCCAAAGAACATCACAACAACTGCTACTATACGCACTATAAAACGGAGCGCAGAACTGGATATACCTTGCAGGTACTGGAACATGATCCACAACGCAAGCGCAGGCACAAACGCAATAAGTATATACACCTTAATAATGAATATCAGGTAAAAGCTGACCAATGTGGCTATTATGTTTTGAATACTGAAGTCACGCTGGTATAATACCCTGAATACACCATAGGTCAACCATCCTATCCCCCCAAGACAAATGGTATCTTTAAATATACCAGATCCCCATAGGGCAAGACTAGGAATGAACAATGTGGCTATTGCTACCGGGCGCAGCAATGTAGGATACTGGGTTACAAACGCCCGGAAGAGCGCCCAGATACCGGTATAAGACAAAGCTGCAAATATGATGGATGTTGGAAGGTAGGTTGTAAAAGTAAAAAGGCTGATAAAGGCCGTTATAGACGCCACAAGATATTCTGAAGGCGATCTGTACCATTGCATCTGGTTAATGTAGTAAGAATATTCCCCGTCATACCACTTGGGCGCGTGTATTACCAGGTTAAACCACTTGATCGTATTCTCAGTAAACGCACTGTTGATAACGGTAGCATGCTGAAAATAGTTAGCCGTATCACCACCACCATAGTTATACTGGTAGATCATCCCGATTACGATGGCACCTATTATTTTAATAGTAAGGCCCGGCATAAAGTACGGCCGCCACGGATGCCCCTGCGGATAAAACCGATTGCGCAAATTGAACGCTATCAGGTAGATCACCACCAGGTATATAGGCAGCAACAGGTAGTCAACGTAGGTTATAAATTGCATCCAGCTATTTTTATTGGTAACAGTTCAGTGAAATTACTTACACTAAAGGATTTTATAATAGTTATTTCATCTGTTAACGTCTCATTTGTATTTGCTTAACGGCACATTTAAGTATAATATTGAATCCGGTAATAAGTAATAAATGAATAATCATAGATGGCCGCACAAATAAGCTGTGAACAACTATCTTTATTTTTTATTATTGAAATTAATTTTTATCATTTATTCTTTACCTGAATGTGCGGTATCACAGGTTTTTACGCTTTAAAAAAAGAAGCAATAGCTCAATTAACAAAACTAAATGATTCTAATCAGAAATTAGCGTTAAGAGGGCCTGATAGTGGAAATACTTTTCATACAGAAATTGTTGGACTGGGTCACCGACGTTTGTCTATAATTGACACTACCACTCATGCCGCACAACCCATGAAAGATCATACAGGCAGGTATGTCATTATCTTTAATGGGGAAATTTTTAATTTTAAAGAACTTGTACCACAGCATCTGCAAAAGGTCTGGCAACAGGCTGGCCGTACAGAAGTCACGTCTGATACTGAAGTTTTGCTTTACCTGCTTATCGAATACGGCACAGCCTGCCTGCAATGGCTAAGCGGTTTCTTTGCCTTCTCATTTTACGATACCGTAACTGGCCGTATGATAATAGCCCGCGACAGGTATGGCAAAAAACCACTGCTATACTATCTCTGTGATAGCTATTTCGCCTTTTCGTCCGAAATGAAGTCATTGCTGGAGTGGGATATTCCCAAAGAACTGGATTATACAGTATTGCACCAGTACCTGCAGCTCAACTATATACCACAACCACAAAGCATGTTGAAGGGGGTGGCTAAGGTAAAGCCCGGCCACTACATGAACATAGATTCCCACGGATTGTTAGAATATGCGCCGTATTATCAACTAAAACCGCATCCCGAAAGCTATAACAACCATACTTACGACGAGGCTAAATCACTCTTGATTGATAAAATGGATGAGTCTGTACGGGAGAGAATGATCGCAGATGTACCTCTGGGTGCTTTCCTGAGCGGTGGCATTGACTCATCAGTTATTGTGGCCCTGGCAAGCAGGCATACCCAAAAACTCAACACTTTCTCTGTTGGCTATAAGGAGAATACTTTTTTTGATGAAACAAAGTATGCAGCTCTTGTAGCCAAACAATACAATACAGAACATACGGTATTTTCGTTGTCCAATAACGACTTTTTGCAACACATTTATAATGTGTTGGATTATATAGATGAACCTTTTGCTGACTCTTCTGCCATACCCGAGTATATTTTATGTCACGAAACCAAGAAGCATGTCACCGTAGCGCTCAGTGGCGATGGTGGTGATGAAGTATTTTCCGGCTACAACAAACACGCAGCAGAGTGGAAAATGCGGCAGCAAACGTTTACAAACTCCATTGTAAAGGCTGGGTTACCTTTATGGAAGGCACTGCCACGCAGTCGCAATGGCAAATTCACAAACCTTTTCCGTCAACTGCACCGTTTTGCTGAAGGTGGGGCTTTATCTGTAAAAGACAGGTACTGGCGGTGGGCCTCTTTCAATAGCATACAAAAGGTAAACAGCCTGTTATTACCAGGTATCCAGGCCAAAGTAGATATACAATTAATGGAGCAGGAACGTACTTCTATTCTTTCTGCTCTTAGAGACGATGACTTTAACGAAGTGCTCCTTACAGATATGGATCTTGTACTCACTGGAGATATGTTGGTGAAGGTGGACCTGATGAGCATGGCTAATAGTCTGGAGGTTCGTAGCCCGTTCCTCGATTATAAAGTGGTCGACTTTGCTTTTTCGTTACCCGCAGCCTATAAAATAGACAAACATCTAAAAAAGAAGATCCTGCAGGATGCTTTTAGGCCCATGTTGCCCGAAGAAATATACAACCGGCCAAAACATGGTTTTGAAATACCGCTACTGCAATGGTTTAGAAAAGAGTTGTGGGGACTTATTAACGATGACCTTTTGAGTAAAAACTTTGTAACAGAGCAGGCCATTTTTGACGTTGAGGCTATTGAAAACTTAAAAACCAAATTGCAAAGCAACAACCCTGAAGACAGCCATGCTACTATATGGGCACTTATTGTATTTCAATACTGGTGGAAAAAATATTACATTGCCTGACGATAGGATAGAATTGTGAAAATGCAATGATAGGAAAACCCAAAAGGTCCTTATCGTCGTTAGTCAACACTTATACTTTAAGCCTTTGTTACTGAACTGATATACCATATAAAATTGTAGTTCCTTTTTTTTATTTTTGAATCTGTTTACCAACAACACTGATAGTCCTTCATGCCTCGTGTGCTCCGTATATTGAATCGTTTGATTATTGGTGGTCCTACGATCAATGCAACCTACTTGACCAAGTACATGGCTCCTGAATTTGACACCGTTCTGGTTATTGGCGAAAAAGACGATCATGAACAGGATGCCACATATCTTACAGATCAGTTGGGCCTCAATCCGTTTGTGGTATCTAAAATGAAACGGAGCATACACCCGGTAAATGATGGTCAGGCCTATCTTGAGGTAAAAGCACTGATAGAAAAGTTCAAACCCGATATTGTACATACTCATGCCGCTAAAGCCGGCATCATTGGCCGTATGGCCGCTGATGCCTGTAATGTGCCTATAGTATTGCATACTTTTCATGGCCACGTTTTCCATAGCTACTTCAGCAAGTGGCAAACCGAAAGCTTTATTATGCTGGAAAGGTACCTGGCTAAAAAGTCAACAGGCATCATTGCCATAAGCCCCATTCAGAAAGATGAGCTGGCCAATACCTACAACATTTGCCAGGAAGATAAAATAAAGGTTATACCTCTTGGGCTGGACCTCGATAAGTTCCGCACAAACCAGGATGCCAAACGGCAGGAGTTCCGTGCCCGCTACCAGATAGCCGACGACGATTTGACAATTGGCATCATTGGCCGTATTGTCCCGGTTAAAAACCACACTCTTTTTGTAGAAGCCGCTGCCAAAGTCCTGGCACAGACCAGTAAAAAGGTAAAGTTCATAGTGATTGGCGATGGTGATATGCGCAAAGACATGGAAGAAGAATTCAGAAGACATAACATAGATTATAGTTACTATCCCCAGGAAAACAGGTTGGCCACAGCCACTTGTCTTTCCTGGCAGTTGAATATGGACGAGGTTTTGGCAGCGATGGATATTGTGGCGCTCACTTCTCACAACGAGGGTACCCCTCTATCACTAATAGAAGCACAGGCTGCCGGCAGGCCAATAGTATCAACAAATATTGGCGGCGTTGCAGATGTGGTGCTGGATGGCAAAACAGGGTTCCTCGTAGAGGCCGGCAATGCAGAAATGTTTGCTGCAGGCCTGCTGAAACTGATCAATGATGAAGACATGCGCAGCCGCTTTGGTGCAGATGGTAAAGTATTTGCGCACAGCAATTTCTCTTACCACCGCCTGGTAGCCGATATGTCGTTATACTACAATACCCTGCTGGACAAATATAAAAGTGGAAATGGCTAAGCTTACAATAACACCGTTACCTGAAACTTTCAAAACTTATAAAGTGACATAAAATGGAGGAAATAAAAATTCTTTATGTTGACGATGAGATCAATAATCTCAGCAGTTTCAAATCAACTTTTAGGTTTGATTATAAAATTCTCTTGGCAGCTTCCCAGGTAGAGGCCATGAATTATCTGGCACAAAACTCTGATATCAGCATTGTGATGTGCGATCAGCGTATGCCCGGCAGTTCAGGTGTAGAGTTCCTGGAAGAAATAAAACTTCGTTTCCCCAGGCCTGTACGTATGCTGGTAAGCGGCTATACCGATATGGAAGCTTTGGTAAATGGCGTAAACAAAAGCAATATTTTTAAGTATATAAAAAAACCATGGTCTGCAGCCGAGATCAAAGCAGCCATTAACGATGGTTATAAGCACTACCTCACAAGTTCACTGCTCACACAAAAAAATGAGGAGTTGCACAGTGCGTACAAACAACTGGATGAGTTTGCATACAACGTAACACATGGCCTGCGCGATCCTATCCTCAGTGTTTTAAGCCTTGTTGAAATAGCTCAGCATATGGACGATGTGCCGGAAAGTGTGAAGGAGATATTACAAATGGTTGGCCTTGCCATGGTGCAGCTAGACAACTATGTAGAGAACACACATGACTATCACCAACTTAAGAATGATACTACTAATATCTCTGAGATCTCTTTCCAGCCTCTGGCCGATGAGTTTGCGCAGGCATATGAGCCGGACCGGGCCAGGAAAGCTATAACTTTTACCTGCAACATAGACCAGCAGGAAGCATTCAGATCCAACAAAACACTCTTACACGTTATTGTAAATAATTTGTTATCGAATGCCTTTAAATACCAAAGAAAAAACATTAATGATAATTTTGTAGGATTAGATATAACTGTCGCCAATGATATAGCAACAATTATAGTTAAAGACAATGGTATAGGCATAAAAGCCGATTATATCAGGAATATTTTTGAACCGCTCTACAGGGCTACCTCGGTAGAATACGGCTCGGGCCTGGGACTTTACAATTTAAAGGATGCGTTGCAAAAACTGGGGGGAGATATATACGTTGATTCGAAAGAAGATGTGGGCAGTACCTTTAAAATTGTTATACCCAATAAAAAATAAACCATGATTATGCATTTAGACTTCATTATAGTTGACAATAATTCCCTCAACTGCTTCATTGCAGAACGCATGTTGCAGAATATAGACAGCAGTATAGGCGTACACACATTCCTGCATGCACAGGAAGCTTACGAATACATTAAAAAGCAACCCGTTAACCCTGAAGACCACAAGACAGTAGTGATGTTAGACATCCACATGCCGCTTATGGACGGGTTTGCATTTTTACAGGAATTCCAAAAGCTTCCAGAAGAACTTCAGAACAGCTTTGCCATATATATCATCACATCTTCTACAGATATCAACGATAAGATAAAATCAAATAAAGTAACAGCGGTAAAACGCTTTATGAGCAAACCCATTACCTTCAACATGCTCAACGATATTATCAATAGCATGATGGTAGAAGCGTAATTAGCTTACATAACCAGGTCATGCTTCATACTGGTCTTCACAAAAAAGGAAGGATATGTTCGCATATCCTTCCTTTTATATTTTAGTTCAGGCTTTATAACTACACCACCTGCCCTTCTTTAGCCTTAAAGAATTCTACTGTCTGCGCCAGGCCATCTATAAACCTTTTGGTAGGCTGGTAGCCCAGCAGTGTTTGCGCTTTGCTTATATCAGCCAGCGAGTTTCTTATATCGCCTGCACGTTCTTCCCTGTAAGTGGCATTGTGTGTTATACCCAGCTGTTCGCGTATCGATTGGTACAAGAAGTTAACTGAGAAGTTCTCTCCTACTGCTACATTATAAGCCTGTCCAAAGGCAGCCTCATTATCGGTAAGCATGCCGCGTATGTTGGCCTGCACTGCATTATCTACAAAAGTGAAGTCGCGGGTCTGCTCACCATCGCCATTTATATATACCGGTGTTTGCTGCATGATGCCGCTTACGAATAGCGGTATAACAGCCGCATAGGGCCCATTTGGGTCCTGCCGTGGCCCAAATACGTTAAAGTACCTCAAGCCCACCACCTTCAGGCCATACAGCTTCGCAAACACTTCGGCATACAGTTCATTGGTCTTCTTGGTTACTGCGTAGGGCGATAGCGGGTTGCCTACTTTCTCCTCCCTCTTGGGCAGGTTAGGCTCATCCCCATAAATAGCCGATGACGATGCATATACAAAGGTCTTCACCCCCTCGTCCTTAGCAGCAGTTA
>Ga0207012_1010_pt1 | contig 71464 bp, 58 predicted proteins | sample Alteio_BWMinCont_80_FD_153471 | JGI IMG/M metagenome (GOLD analysis project Ga0207012, IMG submission 153471) | Enriched cells from forest soil in Barre Woods Harvard Forest LTER site, Petersham, Massachusetts, United States -... | ecosystem: Environmental > Terrestrial > Soil > Temperate forest >...
TAAGCTGTAGCCAAACCAATTAAAAACAGATTGCCCATTATTGCCAAGGCTTTTGCTGGTCCATCGTCTGTAAAACAGGTAGCAAGAAAACCGCCACCGATTTGTCCAATGCCTTCAGATACACACCAGACTAACCCCATGAGAAATGCGCTGACAAGTCCTTTGTGATTCGGAGCCAGAAGGGTACCAAGTGAGGTGCTGACTGGATTTACTGCACCAATGGCAGCTCCTAAACCAAAGAGGAGCACAAGTAAAGCGATCGTATTCAATGCGGGAATGAGAATCAAGCTATAGAAGAAAATCATTCCACAAAAGCATGAAACAAGGATGACAGAACGATGTGAGTAGGAATCTGCGAGGAATCCCGCCAGCATCATCATGGTTGCACTACCGATAATGCACACCAAGTGCCCTCCACCGAAAGAAATCCACGAATCATACCCGCGACTAAGGAGTAGATCGGGAAGTAAAAATAAGGTTCCCCAGAGCATTGTCGCATTGCAAACTTGAGAAAAATAGAGCATGCGCAATGGGCGATGTCGGAAAAAGTGTTTAAATATTTTAAGATCGAAATGCCTTGGTGCTACAGACTGTGTTGTCGTTTGTTTACCAAGGTTTCCTAAGCACGCAGCAATGATCACGATGATTGCTGGAAGTGCTAACCAGGCGGTATGTCCATCAAACCAGGAATGTGTTTGTGTGAATGCAAGCTGGCCTACTGCCATGCCGAATGAACCGCCGGATGTGAACAGTCCGATGAGAAATCCTTTTCTCTGAGATGGAAGGTCGCTTACAAAGCTAACGGCGGCTGGATGGAAGGCGCCAGATCCAATGCATGTGAGTAAACAAAGAAGAAAAAATCCGACATATGAGTCGGTATAAGCAAAATAGGCACTGGCAGTGGTTGTGAATAATCCAGCCAAAATGAGAAATTTTCTCCAACCACGATCAGAGAGGATTCCAAATACGACCTGCATTCCCTCTCCAAAGAAAGCGCATCCACCCCCGATGAGACCGGCAAGAGCTAGATCCATCTGTGCAAATGTTTTGAAGACTGGCCAGATCCCAATCATGAGGTCGACCAAAAAATGGCTTAGCCAGATGATCACCATTGAAAATAAGATAGGCATTTTTATTGTTTGCATAGTATTTGAATTATAATCCCCCGACCTCTCCTGCTTTTGCTTGTTTTTGTCGGGCGGTAAATTTAATTTCTGCCTCAATAATTTCAAGTGCTCTTGTAGGTAAATCAATTGTACATTCTTGCATTTTTTTTACCAAAGCAACTTGAACTGGTCTAATTTTCTCCCAAAGTGAGCGATTGTAGTAGATAGCTTGATTGTATGAGTCATATGCAGCGTCTAATCTGCCATTTAATGTATGCGCACTTGCATTTAAAATAGCCTCTTCAGTTGTATGGTGAGTCAGTTTAATGACATTTATTCCATAACCATAAGGTGATGGAGCGGTCTCAATAGAAACCAATCCTCGAGTGTAATGAAAATTTGGTAGATCAGGAGACCCTCTTTCTGTATTAATCTCATTTAAAGTTGCGTTAGCTCCTGTCTTATCTCCGTTTAGTAATTGCAACCTTGTTAATTCGAGTCGATACTGCCATGCAAGGGGTCCACTTTTTGCAATGACTTCATTCAAAATTTTTATTTTGTCTGCCATTGATGCTGAATTGTAATTGCCTTCTTTGATTATACGTTCTGCTCGAGTGTTTTTAATTACATAGTTAATTTTGAGGCATGCAAACGCTACCCAACCAATGATAGGCACTGCAAGAAAAAAGTAAAAATATGTTGGAAGATTGCTATTTCTAAAGTGCGTCAAATCTATTGCGTTTAATGTAGAAATATCAACATTGCTAGTCTCAACACTCCCAATCTTTCCAGAAATATTGGTTGGTATAACCGATAAACTTGAAGTTATGGGTTGAGCTGCTTCAGGGTGATTAATAACAGGTTGGCTAAGAATTATAGGTTGCATTATGAACTCACTTTGTGTTTTATTTTAAAAAAATATTAGGTTAATAAAAAATAAATACTAACACATAGTTTATTTTAGATCAAATAGAATTTGGAGTGAGGTGACTTGTCACCGCACGCCAAATTATTGCATTCTAGTATGTTGTGTAAGCTTGATGCCTATGCCACTACTGTGGCGATCTTTAAATATATCTAATATCCAGAAATGCGAAAGTCGAGACAGTGACTCATAGGGAAAGTAAAGAAATTTGATGAAAAAGCTTGAAAGTATCCACGTTAGGTGTTAATAAAGATTTTAACGAGTCATATTAGACGAGTGTGGATTACCATCAATTTAAAAGGAGAGAATTTATGAAAAAAATCACGAAACGCGATTTCAAGAAAATGGCATTCATGGGGATTGCCGCTGGAACTTTGTTAGCTACTGAAGCTTCTGCAGGACAGCAGAATCCAAACAACGGTGCAAACAATGGTTATAATGGACAACCACAATATCAATCACAACAACAAGCTTACAACCAACATTCATGTGCGACTGCTTCACAACCACAACAACAGCAACAAGCTTACAACCAACACGGATGCTCAACTGCTTCACAACCTCAGCAACAACCAATGAGAGTGTCTGCAGGATGTTCTTCACAGCAGCCTCAACAGCAACAAATGAGAATGTCAGCATCATGCAAAGGACAAACTCCAGGCAGCCAGAACCAATCAGGTGGACAAGCTCAAGTTTACACTCAGTGGGAAACAGCTGATCGTTCTATGAACCAACCACAAAATATGGATGGCGGTTGGGGAGCGACACAACCAGCAAATTCACCTATGCAAAGACCTGGCCAACCAGCTGCTAGCAACAATAATCCAGCGATGAATCAAATGAACCAGATGAATCAAAAACCTGCTGCTAATCCAGGACCAGTTGCGGATAACTCGAAATCACAAAATGCTTCACAACAGCCAAGTGGTTGTGCTAGCAAACCAATGAATATTGCAGACAATGCAAAATCAAAAAACACATCAACACTTCCAAGTGACAATGGGACGAAAAGCAATGGCAATGCCAATGCAGTAAAGAAAAACCCAGTTCAGTAATAAAGGGAATCTTATGTTCAGATCCTCATCTCTACTGAAGTGGGATTGAGGATCTGAACATTTATCAATTTAAGGAGTGATTGTGAAAAAAGTAACAAAGATTGACTTTAAGAAAATGGTACTTGCTGGCATAGCTGGTGGTGCTGTACTCTCTGGTCAGCTATCAGCAAATCAAGATGATAGTAGCAGCAACCTTTCTTCATTGCTCGCGCATAACTGTGGTGGAAAGCATGGTTGTGGGCATAATGGAGAGAAAGATGACAATAATGCAGGTGGTGGTGCTCAGAGCGGTCAACCAGATCATGCCGATCAGCCAGCTCATGTTGATCAGCCAGCTCAACCTTCGAAACCAAAACCAGCAGAAGAACCTACAAAGTAGCATGGACTTTGTGGCACATCTTTTTGTGGCACGGACTTTAGTCCGTGGTTGGTTTAACCTATCCTAAAGGATCTATTGAAGTAACCACGGACTAAAGTCCGTGCCACAGATGGGTGCAAATTTTTTTGGTAGGCACGACCACGGACTAAAGTCCGTGCCACAATAAGATGTGCTACAAAAATTAATGGGGAGAGAATATGAAAAAAATTGAATTTCGCAAAAACATTTTACTTGGATTAGCAGGTGGTTTATTGGCGATGAGTCAAGGCGGCCTGCAGGCGGTTGAAGATCAACATACAGTTGATTCTCAGTCTTTATTAGCAAAATCTCATTGTAAAAATAGCAAACATGGTTGTGCAGATATCGCATTGAGAGACTCGCCTGAATCTGGGCACATCGATGATGTTGATGGACTTGAAGATATTGAAGATTCACTGAATCCTGAAGATGAAACAAAACAAGAAAAAGCACCTGAAGACGTTAAGAATCGTTAAACTGTAAATATGGAAACAAAACAATCTGCCTCTATTCCCAATCTAGGGATTGGGATCGGCCTACGCGTTCCCCACTACGAAGATATTTTTCGTGAATTACCACCCATTGACTGGTTTGAGATCATCAGTGAAAATTTTATGGTGGAAGGGGGCAAATGCCTCGATGTGTTATATCGCATCCTTGAACATTATCCCGTGGTTCAGCATGGAGTGACGCTAGCGATTGGGAGCCCTGATCCACTCGATTTTGATTACCTCAAAAGATTGAAAGCACTGACCAAGATTACCAAGACCCCTTGGGTGTCGGACCATCTTTGTTGGGGTAGGCTTCCTGGTGCACATTATCATGACCTACTTCCTTTACCATATACAAAAGAAGTCATCAATTACGTTGCAGAACGTGCTCGAATTGTTCAAGACTATTTAGAGCTTCCTTTTGCATTGGAAAACCTCTCCTCTTATGTTGCCTTCCAAAAAGATGAGATGCCCGAATGGGAATTCTATGGTGCTATTGTAGAAAAAGCCGATATCTACATGATGTTAGATGTGAATAACATCTATGTGTCGAGCCGCAATCATGGATTTGAACCTAGACAATATTACGATAATATCCCCATGGACCGGGTTTTACAAATCCACTTGGCTGGCCATTCCGATTACGAGGCGTATGTTCTCGATACCCATGATAATTATGTATGTGATGAGGTTTGGAAAATCTATGGAGAAGTCTATCCTCGCACTAACGGGGTTTCTACTCTTCTAGAATGGGATGATAATTACGTCAGCTTCCAACAGACCTGGCAAGAGGCTCTTAAAGCAAAAAAATATCAAAAAAAGTCTGTCGAATAAGAATGTACAAAAAGTTGCCCGTATCCTTCAGGGGGTTGGTCGATGAGTTATGATTTGCAAGTCCCTAACGAACTCAAGCGGACTCAGCAATGGTTTGGTAGCATTATCGGTCGTCCTATTGATGAGGACAGCCGGATGGACCATATCTCTCCCTCAGGAGAGTCAATGGAAATTGAAGCCGCAAAATATATTGCTCCAAGTCCAGCATTGAGACCGGCTCAGAGAATTCAGATCTACAATCAACAGTACTGGTGGCGTCTGCTTGGTATTCTTCAGGAAGGGTTTCCATTTTTGACTCGTTTGATGGGTTTTTATGATTTTAATCGTCACTTAGGAATTCCCTATTTGGTTAAGTATCCCCCTAATCACTGGTCCTTATTCCATCTAGGGGCCCGTTTGCCGCAGTGGGTGAAGGAAGAATACCACGCAAAAAATCGAGAGATGATCCTTCATGGTGCTGAAATCGACTGGGTATTTAATTTAAGTTTTGTTGTGGAGCAGTTGCCTCCGTTAACTAGTGAGCTGATTGCTACTCCGGAAAACTTAGAAAAGATCTTGGAGAATAGAATCTATGCTCAGAAGCATATTGAGCTATTCCAGCTTCCAGGCGATCTTTTTCAGTTAAGAGATACTCTGCTACAACATCCACCCGAGCATTGGCAAAACCATCCCTCTCCTCCTTGTGAAAAAAGCGAAAAAAATCTCTATTTTATTGTTTACCGCAATCTCAGAAATGAAATATCTTGGAAGGAAATTTCAGCAGGTGAGTATCATCTCCTGATGCTTTTAAAGAAAGGGACTACGATCGATGAGGCATGTGAGTGGTTAGAAGAGCAGCAAAGTACACTCTGTGATGAAGTTGAGCAACACCTAATTGAGTGGTTTCAAGATTGGACGATGAGAGGATGGTTATCAATACATGGATAGAGCTTTTAATGTACTCATTAGCAGCTTATCAAAGAAAGTGCCCTTAGTTAGGGCAGTCCGAGAGGCAATGGCGAGTTTGGGTCTGAGTGGGAAGATTATTGGAGCTGATGCTGCCTCTGAATGTGTAGGACGTTATTTCGTGGATGAGTTCTGGCATATGCCTAAAATCGAACAACTGTCGATTGATGATCTCATCAAATATTGCCTTCAACATCAAATCAAAGCCATCATTCCGACACGGGATGGCGAGCTCCTATTTTATGCCGAACATAAAAGTAAATTAGAGGAAAACGGAATCGGATGCATGGTTTCTCCACCTGATGCGATAAAGCTATGTCGCGATAAAGCTGTTTTTGCAGATAAACTTGATCAAGAGGACTATCCAACTATTGCTTCCTTTAGAAACCTCGATAAAATGATTGATCGACTTTATAGCGATTGTGACGATATGACATTTGTCGTCAAAGAACAGTATGGTTCTGGGGCTCGCTCAATCGGATTGGATCTTTCTGATGAAGACGCACGTATCTTTGCTCAACAACTCCAATATCCTATTTATCAGCCCTATATCAAAGGGAAAGAATATAGCATCGATGTCTATATTGACCGTCATGGCAAAAGCCATGGTGCCGTAGTGCGAAAACGAGAGCTCATTTGTGACGGGGAATCGCAGATTACGACGAGTGTCCAGGATCAACAATTAGAAAACTTATGTAGTGAAATATCAGAGTATCTTGGCCTTTATGGGCATGCTGTTTGGCAAGTTCTGCGCGACGATAATGGGAATCTTCATCTGATTGAATGCAATCCTCGATTTGGCGGGGCTTCTTCATTAAGTGTTGCCATGGGACTCAATACATTTGCTTGGTTTTTCCTTGAGGTTTTAGGTCAATCTCTTCCCCCTTTTTCCAGGTCTCCTCATGAGAAGCGCCAAATTCGATATGCGCAAGACTTGCTGTTAGATCAATAGTTTAAATCTATAATCCGTTATTCAATCAAATTTGGAGTGCGGTGACTTGTCACCGCTTTGTCTAGCTCGACTTGTCGAGCGTATAAGCAACAGAAATGTGCCTTAATCTTCTAAGGTATTGATCAGGAAGAATAAGCAACCCATAAATTAGGCATGTGTGGGGGCGCTTATACGCTCGACAAGTCGAGCTAAACAAAGCGGTGACAAGTCACCGCACTCCAAATTATTGCATTCTAGTATGTTGATTTAACTTGAATTTTTTTATATAACTTAGGTATGATCGAGCTAGATTTTTTTCTTAATAACTAAAATAAGGTGGAATTATGAACGCTTCTCAAGTAGCTGGACAAAACCCAGCTATTGCTAATACAGAACAATCTGGCTGGAAACAAGCAGGTAAAGCAGCCCTCGTTATCGCTGCGACTACAGCCGTTGTGGCTGCTGTGGCTCTTGCCCTATTTGCAGTAATGACTCCTCCAGTTGCGGCTGCAGTAGTAGTCTGCACTTTATTAGCTGCTGTTGTTGTTATAGCAATTGCTGCTACATCTGATGCACCTACACACCGCGTTGTTGTTGTAAATGATATAGCAACCTATGAGCCTCTTCCACCAATCGTATTTTACCGTCCTCGCACTTGGTTTGTATTTGGATACAATCCATTTGGTAACTACGGACGTAATCAACACTATATATACGATAGACCTAATCGAGGAGTGACTTTGACAGTTCCTGTCGAAGCGTATCGCTCAACCCATTTCCCAAGATTGCCTGTAGTTGTTCATGGCAGATCAGGTCTCGGAAGAGCTGCGAATGATGCACTTTCAACACGTAATGCGCCAGCCCATCCAGGTGTTGCCCATGTTCCACCTACTGTGAGTGTTAGAGGTTCAGTAGTTGCATCGCATCCTGTAGGAAGACCCATAGAGAGAGCCGTGAATGATGTATTATCCACACGTAGTGCACCTGCGCGTCCAATTGTAGCTGCTGCTCCTGGTTTAACTTCAACTCCAGCTTCGGCTGTTAGACTATCTCAAGCGGCGCAGCATCAAGCTAAAAGAGTTGCTGCTCTCGAACAAGTAAGTTCGACGCCAGCACCAGCACCTTTAATAAGGCAATCTACTTCAGAATTTAGATCGCCTACCAGAAATTCTATCCCAGCTACTTCACCTTTATTACCAAGTGCTACATCTCTTGAATCTGTAGTTTATAGACCCCCAAGTGCCCCATCTTTTGGTTCGCCTTATAAACCACAGCAGACGACACAACATCGAGTAGATCATTCGGCAGCTACAGCATTCTCTAGTGTAGCACCTAGCCGTTCAATCGGAGGAGGAGCAGCGACGTCAAGTTTAAGATCCATGCCTCGTCGTGGTGGTTAATCTGTTTTAGATTGCGGTGATTAATTTCACCGCAATCTGTACATAAAACATCTAAAACCCAGTTCCTACCTATCTACCTATAGGACTTTTTCCCAATCAATTGTCCATTGTCCATGTCTATGGCAGTTCGTCCATGGTTGCTTGTCTATCGTCCATGTCCATAACTCTGCCTCTAACCTTAAAAAATCTATTTACAAGATAAGTTACCTCATATAAGACATTAATTAGGTCCTATTAAAAGAGGGAAACTTTATGTCTCGGGAAAAATTAAAAAAAATCCTTCTAGTTGAGGACGACACTGATATACAAGAAATCACCAAGATGGCGCTCGCATCTATAGGTGGTTTTGAGGTTGATGTATGCAGTTCTGGAGTAGAAGCGCTGGCCAACGTTGTTACGTTGTCACCTCAACTTATTTTGTTAGATGTGATGATGCCGGATATGGATGGGATTGAAACACTTGAGAAATTGCGACAAATTCCAAGATTTTCCAAGACACCAGTTATTTTTCTGACTGCAAAAGTGCAGCCTGCCGAAGTGAAGCGGTATATGGAATTAGGGGTATCAGCAGTGCTCTGTAAGCCGTTTGATCCGATGATGATCTCACAAAATATCTTAGATATATGGAATCGACATCCGATTTAATCATGGGGCATTATGTCATTTTCCTTTGAAGAATTTAGTAAAATTGTTATTCAGAATACGACATACCTATTTGGTTGTATTGGAAGTGATGGTCACCTCAAATGTGTTAATCCCCCTTGGCAAAAAATTTTGGGTTATACTGAAGAAGAATTACAATCTAAGCCTTTTATTCAATTTGTTCATCCGAGTGATCAGGTGCTGATACAGGAAATGATTAGAAAGGGGAGTGAACAGATAGGAAATGTCGAATTTAAAAGTTGGATGGTCACAAAAACAGGGGCATCCCTCTGGTTTATATGGAATATCATTTATACTGACGAAAAATTTGTTTTTATATCGGGCCACGATATAACGAAATCAGTCCTAGCCCAAATCTCTCCAGCGGAATTTGTTTCGGTAGTCAGTCACGAACTGAGAACTCCACTGACTTCAATTAAAGGGGCACTAGGATTGATTTTAGGATCAGAAGCAAGCCTAGACCCAGGCGTACATAAGAAATTTCTAGAGATAGCCTATCGCAATAGTGAACGTCTTGGTGCATTAATAAATGGAATTTTCGATATAGAGAAAATTGAAGATGGAAGTATACCCTTCAAAATAAAGTCTTTCGACCTGATTAATCTCATTAAGAATGAAATTGAGATGCATCGTCCCTTTGCTTTACAAAATAAGATTAGCCTTGTATTTGATCCTCCACAATTGCCGTTGAATGCTCGAGTGGATGAGGAACATTTTTTGCAGCTCGTGACAAACCTATTATCGAATGCGATTAAATTTTCCCCTGAAGGAGGAAAAGTTGTCGTCATGGCTGAAAAAACTGATGATAAAATAAGGATCAGTGTCAAGGATAATGGAATAGGAATACCCGATGAATTTCGTTCTAGAGTCTTTCAAAAGTTTTCCCAGAGGGAGTTAGGAAGCAAACGTCAGCAAGGTGGCATAGGTCTTGGCTTGTCAATTTCTAAATTGATTGTAGATCGTCTTGGAGGGACGATTGATTTTAAGAGTGAAGAAGGAAAAGGGACTACATTTTTCTTTGAACTTCCTTATGATGGCAGTGAGTAAATACAAGGAGATGAGATGACTAATTTAAATTCTATCTCTCCATTTATCGTAAAAAATTGCTCTCTTGCTTCAATCTCAGCCGGAGCTAGAGCAGGATCCTTAGTTGAGTTACGAGATAAGTTATCAATGGTGAATGAAGCCTCAATTTATTATCATTTTTGGGGAGGACGAATGAGCACTCAATTCGTGCATACCCAACATCATAATGATTTTGCTTCTTGGGTTTTCCATCGTTTGAATGATCATATTCTAGCAGAAAGACTCAGCGTGATCGATCCGACTGAATTTAAAAATCTGGAGGAATTGCGGCAAGAAGTGCTGGAGACAATTGACAATCGTCTTGATGATTACGAAGTGGTGCTTTGGACAAAGAGAGAAGATCAATTTCATTTTATTCAATCGACCATTATTGTCTTTGATAGTCTGTTGACGATTGAACGTCCCGAAGATTTGATTCACATCATTCCAAGATTACCCCCAAACTCAATTTTTTATCATTTCATTGATGCTAGGGCACGGACCTCAGAAAGAGTGGATGATTTATCCATTTGGTTGAAAATGTTTGGGGATCGTTATGAGGCATTGATTAAAGCCATACAGGAGATAGATCCCTATTTTCTGTCTCTTACGCAGTTTAAGGATGAGTTGCTTTTGACTATTCAACATCACTTGAGATAGCGAATTACCTTATGATTTTTTATTATGGATGGCTAAATGCATGAGTTATTAAAGCAATATGAAGAAGTTGTGGGAAGCGAGATTATTCATGAACTTTCACAGATGGCCCATGTACTGAAGAATGTGAAAATCCTGCATATAAATTCGACCAAAGAGGGCGGAGGAGTTGCTGAGATATTAACGACCATGACACGCTTGACTACGGCATTTGGAATCGAAACAAATTGGGAAGTGATTAATGGAACCCCAGATTTCTTTGAATGTACAAAACAATTTCACAATGCTATTCAAGGATACAAGCAAGTTGTGGTGAGTCCACATCTGTTTCAAGCCTATGAGCAAGTGAATGCTGAGAATGCGGAGCGTTTACGAACACAGATTGAACACGCTGATGTTGTGTTTATTCATGATCCTCAACCCGCAGCTCTAATTCAAGCGTTTCCAAATAGAAAGAATAAATGGGTGTGGCGCTGTCATATTGACGCTTCCAATCCCCATAGAGGTGTATGGAAATTTCTAAATAGCTTTGTTAAAAAATATGATGCAAGCATCTTTTCCCTGGTCGATTTTGTTCAACCCCTTCCTCATCCTATCTACCTGATCCCCCCTAGCATTGACCCACTTAGCGAAAAAAATATTGAACTGCCCGAGGAAGAAATTCAAGCTGTTTATCAGAGATTTAATATTGATCCAAAGCGTCCTATGATTTTACAAGTCTCAAGATTCGATTATTTTAAAGATCCTTTGGGGGTGATCGAATCGTATCGACTTGCGAAAAAATTTAAACATGGACTCCAACTCGTCTTGGCTGGAGGAGGTGCGTCAGATGATCCGGAATCTGAGGCAGTTTTAAATCAAGTTAAAAAGGCTGCTGAGGATGATCCAGATATTCATATTCTTTTTCTTCCTTCAGATGCCCACCGAACCATTAATGCTTTACAAAGAGCTTCTAGTATTGTTCTACAGAAATCGGTTAAAGAAGGGTTTGGTTTAACTGTCACAGAAGCTCTCTGGAAAAATAAGCCCGTTATTGGAGGCAATTGCGGGGGAATCCGATTACAAGTGATTAACCATCACACGGGTTTTTTAGTTAATACGCCGGAAGGTGCTGCTGAACGGGTGCGATTTTTATTACAAAACCCCCCATTTTCACGAGACCTAGGCGAAAAAGGGCATCGATTTGTTCATGAAAACTTTTTGATTACACGCCATCTGCGCGACTACCTGACATTGATCATTTCACTTTTAAATCCTTCTTACAAAGGAAGAATTGAAATGGATAGGATAGGTAAAGCTTGAGATTTCTAAAAGAGAACATTGACCTTAAGCAATTCTTTGAAAAGGTCCGTTTTGGTTCACTGCTCATGCTGGATTATGATGGAACCTTAGCACCATTTGTAGAAGACAGAATGAAGGCCTATCCCTATTCTGGGATTAATGAACGATTAGCAGCTTTGGTGCGATTGAAAACAACATATGTGGTGATCATCAGTGGACGTCGTTTAGAAGATTTGGAAAAGTTGTTGCAGTTACCTGATGGCATAGAGTTATGGGGATCTCATGGATTGGAAAAAAAGCTGTCAAATGGTCAGACAACAACTATTTCAATGAGCCCAAGTTTGGCTGAGGGGATAAAACTAGGAATTGATATCTGTCACAATAAAATTGATCCGAAATATTATGAAGCTAAGCCCTATGGAGTGGCCTTACATTGGAGAGGAGTTACACCAGCTAAACGAATTGAAATGGAAAACAAGGTAATTGGCTTATGGGAGAAAATTTGTGAAAAAGGTCTTTTAGAGATTCATCAATTTGATGGAGGCGTTGAATTGCGACCAAAAGGTATCGGGAAAGGGGATGCTGTAAACCAAATAATATCCGAACAAGGGAAAACCGTTGCAGTAGCCTATCTAGGGGATGATCAAACAGATGAAGAAGCGTTTGCAGCATTAGGGGAAAGGGGATTAAAAATTCTTGTTCGAAAGGAGGTTCGACCCTCTTTGGCCGATGTTCAGCTAGTTCCACCAGATGACCTGTTAGTATTTTTAGACCGATGGATAGGAGATTGACCAATGACAAATAGTCGATTAGTGATTGTTTCTAATCGTTTACCTGTTGTGATTTCAAAAGAAGACGACAAGATTACGGCTTCAAGTGGTTCGGGAGGACTTGTCACAGCGCTTGCGCCGGTATTAAAAAACCGTGGAGGTGTTTGGATTGGTTGTCCGGGGATGGTTGAGGAAAAGGATCAGAATCAGGTCGTCAAAATTTTGCAGGCTGAGAATCGTAAGACAGGATTTTATCTCCATCCCATTTTTTTAAGTGACGAGGAGATCAAGCTTTATTATGAGGGATTTTCTAATGAGGTGATTTGGCCCCTATTCCATGATCTGCAGTTTGCATGTCAATTTAATCCTACTTATTGGGAATCGGTTCAAAAGGTCAATCGGAAGTTTGCAGAGAAAGTTCATGCTCAATTGAAGCCTCAAGACTTTATCTGGATTCACGATTACCATTTGATGCTCGTGGGGAGTGAATTGAGAAAGTTAGCGGTAACAGGAAAAATTGGCTTCTTTTTGCATATCCCTTTCCCATCCCCCGATATTTTTCTAAAATTACCTTGGCGCTTTCAGATACTTAGAGCCTTATTAGAATATGATCTCGTTGGATTTCAAACTTTGCGCGATCAACGCAATTTCATTCAATGTGTGAAGCACCTTCTTCCAGATATCAAAATCTCGAGTAGTCGTCAGGTACAGCTATGTCAAACGACGACAAGAGAAGTGCGTGCAGGAACATTTCCTATCAGTATCGATTTTGAGGAGTTTTCCAAGGCAGCAGCAGGAAAGGATGTGACTGATCAGGCTTGGAAAAATTATGAGAACTTTAAAGGACAGAAAATTGTTTTTTCATGCGATCGTTTAGACATGACAAAAGGAATTCCCTATCGACTCGAGGCGATTCGCTATTTGTTGAAAAGATATCCTGAGCTGCATGAGAAAGTGACATTCTTTCAAATTGTGATTCCAAGTCGAATTGAAATACCTAAATATCAAGAATTAAAAAAGGAGATCGATCGGCTTGTTGGAGAAATTAATAGCGAGTTTAGTAAGACCGGATGGGCTCCTATCCAATATCTATTTCGTTCGATCAGTCGTAACGAGCTTGTAGCTCTTTATCGCATTTCAGAAGTGGCTTTAGTCACTCCAGTGAAAGATGGAATGAACCTTGTTGCGAAAGAATATGTAGCCTCTAATGTGGGTGGAAATGGGGTGCTTGTCTTAAGTGAGTTTGCAGGGGCAGCAACGCAGCTGCAGCATGATGCTTTATTAATTAATCCCTATGATATTGAAGGATTGGCTGAGACGATTTATAAAGCACTTACCCTGGATCCCACTGAACGACGTAGGCGGATGAGTCGAATGCGCCGTCACATCCAGCGACATGATGTTTTCTGGTGGGTAAAAAACTTTCTTAATATGGCGATTGCTAAAGAACTTCGCGATTTCCCAATCATCGAAGAATATACCCCCACAGAGCCTACCTTGGAAAAAGTATAGTTGTCTCTATCCCCCGGAGCGCTCCATCCTAGAAAAATCGTGCCCGTGCCCGAATTCGCTTGAAATAGGGACAATAGGGACAATAGGGACAATAGGGACAATAGGGACAATAGATTTTTTGTAGATATGATAGATTTATTTTACTAGACGATGAGGGATAGAATCAACAAAAAAGATGATGCAATTGTCCCTATTGTCCCTGGGGTCCTTATTGTCCCTGAAGTCATTTAAGTTATAAAATATCGCGAACTGGTTTAGTCGAGATCTTGCTTCCCATGTACTTGTAAGCATAAATGATTAAAGCAGTCATATGTGGCAATACGATGAAAGCTAAACCGAAGTCGATGTAGGACCAGACATTTTTAGCATCAGCGATGGTTCCTAAGAAGATCAAAATCACCGATCCAATATAGTAGGCATATACTCCTCGACCCTTTGTTAGGTAGTCGAAGCATTGACTACCATTATAGCTATTTCCGAGGATGGTGCCAAAGGCAAATAATAGTGTGCTTATCGCGACGATGGCGATTCCAAAATAGGAGAAGTACATTTCGAATGAAGCTGCCACCATGCTGATTCCTAAGGGAAGTTCAGGATTCTGCCATGTGTTTGTGATTAAAGCCACACATCCCGATAGGAAGGCGATCATGCCAGCGGAGTATGTGGATAACATGGCTAACATCCCTTGAGAGTGAGGGTCATTTGTTTCTGCCATCGAATGGGGGATTGTTTGGGTTCCAACACCTGCTTCTGTGACTTGTGTTCCTTTAAAAATACCCCAGCGCATTGAACTAACGATCCCGCCCACTAAGGCTCCACTCGCTAACGCATATGGTGAGAATAAGCCTTCAAAAATCTTTTCAAATACACCAGGTAAAAGAGTGATATTAGTTCCTAAAATCCAGAAGAGTGAACCGAGATAGAGAACGAACATGACAGGGACAATTTTTGCCGAGATCGAGCTTACCCGTTTTGTTCCGCCGATGAGTACAAATAGAACAAGGGCAGCTAGCACAGTGGCCGATACAAAGGTTGGAATTCGGTAATCGCCTAATAAAGGAGAATCTAAGATCGCGGCTAATTGGTTCGCTTGAGCCCCCGACCAGCCAGCCATGAGCAAGCTACCGCAGACTGCATACCAAACCGCTGCTTTAGGTGATAGGAGTTGCTCGAGATACTGCATCGGTCCGCCCTGAATTTTTCCCGATTCTAGTCTTTTTCGGTATTTGATGCAGAGATTGACTTCAGTGTATGTGGCGGCACTTCCAAAAAATGCTGTGAGAAGGAATCCAATTAAAGCACCCGGACCTCCGAGGCTGATAGCAAAGATGGGGCCGACAATTGAACCAATACCTAAGGTGGTCGACATCGCAGTAAATAAGGCGCGATTAGGGGCAATCGTATGCGCATCTGTTTTTTGCTTTTCTTGCGACATGGCAGTTTTCATCATCTGAAAGAGAGCGGGGATGAAACGGATCTGGATAAAATTGGTTTTAAAGGAAATAAATACACTTCCAATTAAGATAAAAATGCATAAGGCAAATAGTATATGATCAGTCATCATAAAAAAAATAGTTTCATCAAACATATGCTTCCCCTTTGTCAGCTAAACAATGGTAGCATAAATCCTATTTTTTTGCAACTTTAAAGACTAAAGAGGTGATCGAGCCTTCCGATCCCTCTATCTACCATCTGTGGCATGGATTTTAGTCCATGCCACAAATTGCTCTAGCAAATTAAATCTATCGGTGAAATTTAAATATTTTTATATTACAATTTGGTTGAGGCCCTTTATCGATGAAAAGGAAAAATTATGGGACAAAACGTCACCCATCAACATGCATTTAGATTCAAGTAATCAAGATGAACAAAAAAACAGAAGAATTTAACATGGAGGATATAAGGCAAAGATGTCTATGCCCTGACCAGTCGAGTCTTATGGCGGCCAATGATCAACTTTATCAATTGATGATTGCCAATCCAGGCAATCTTCAAATATGTCTAGCCTATAATGAATTTAGAATTGTCAATATCAGCAAACTCCCCAAAACACGACCACACGTATTAATTGGAGCTACTATCGAGCCAGAGTTTCCTAATTTTCATTTGGTGCCACTCTTTGAAGTCGCTGACGTAATGTGCATTACCGCTGCAAAAAAAAGTTTGCAGTTCGTTTCTACCATACATTGCGATCCAAATACCCAGTTTCTCGAAATCCTGAATCGGTTGCCAGAGGGGTTCTCGCCTGATTTATACTGGGACCAACAAATCGAACAATCTCATTTTATTCCCGCTGGGATTGAAAAAGCCCCATTTCCAATTGTCACAGGTCTATGTCATACCTACCTACATAAAACCATCGAGCACATTTGTACGTTATTCGATTACGTTGTTCCCATATCAAAATCATACGGAAATTTGCTCAAAAGGAAATATCCTGACAAGGTGTTAGATATCCCATTTGGACTTAATTGGGGATCATTTGAACATTTCATCAAACCAAACTGGGAAAAAAGTGTGGATGTATGTGTAACGTTTTCAGCAAATACCTCTCCACAATACGGTGAAAAAAGAGCACGCATCATAGAATTAACAAAACAATTCAAGCTAAAATATGGAAGTGAATTCGTTATTGAAATCGCCGATGCATTGCCCTCAGATGCATATTTCGAACTCCTAAGAAAAAGTCGTATCACCATCAATATAGTCGGAATCCACGGTCCCTATAACTATAGAACTATCGAAGCTATGTGTGCCGGTTCGATGCTCTTTCAATACGAGTGGGATGATCATTTTCTCAAAAATAAATTCTCTGAATTATTTGTCGAAGGGGTTCATGGAGGTACATTTAACTTCGATAATTTTGAAATCAAGCTTCTGCATTACCTAAGGAATCCCGCCATAACAGAAAAGATAGCCAAAGAGGCCTATGAATTTCAAAAGGACAACTATAACTATAAAAAACTGTATCTTCAATTGTTTGAGGAAGTCAAAAAAATTCCAATCTCTTTGTCTAGAAGGGCCTTAACACTAGTGGAAGGTTACTTACAGAGAGACCTTGCTTATTATTATCAAAATAATCATCTAGTAAAGCAGATCAATTATGGGATCCTCAATTTTTCCTCATTTTCACAATCCCCTGGTTCATGGATCGACTATAATAACCTTATGATATATATAGGAACGGTTCAGATTGGGAGTTTTGGATGGTCGATGATCGTTGCTATGGCAACAAAAATGTGTAATCAATTCAGTAAAAAGACCTTAGCAGATTTCTATACACATGTTTATGAATCAGCCCTTAAAATTGTACCTCAAGAATACGCTTGGATCGTTAAATGGAACCATTTCATGATCCAAACTGAAAACCATAGTGTCCCAAGGAAGCATATAGAGGAAATGTTAGAATACTTAACTTCGCTCTCCCCTGTACCCTTTGACGAAAATAATATATTCTTTAAATATTATATTAATCAATCAAACATACCCACAATGCATCTCGGACCTTATAATCAAGATTATTTAACATTCAATATTGATCTATTAAAGAACTTTGACAACCCCAAAGAACGAGCAATGCTCTATCGCAATTACGCCATCAAAAAAATCATGGATCTGCTCGCCTGATTGGAGTTTAGAATTAGATTGAGTTATCACTGCTTAAAAGGAAAAATTATGGGACAAAATGTCACTCAAAAACTCATTGAATCACATCTTATGGAAGGGAAAATGGTGCCAGGGGAGGAAATCGGCATTAGGATCGATCAAACACTCACCCAAGATGCAACAGGCACCATGGTGATGCTCGAATTGGAGGCGATGGGACTCAAAAAAGTCAAAACTGAGCTATCTGTTCAGTACGTCGATCACAATCTTCTGCAGACTGATTTTAAAAATGCCGATGACCATTTGTTTTTGCGTTCGGCATGTCAAAAATTCGGGATTTGGTTTAGCAAAGCAGGCAATGGGGTTAGTCATCCCGTTCATATGGAGCGATTTGGAATCCCTGGTAAATCGTTGCTTGGATCTGACAGCCATACTCCGGCAGCGGGGGCAATGGGGATGCTGGCTATAGGGGCCGGCGGACTCGAAGTGGCGATTGTGATGGCGGGTGATCCATTCTTCCTAAAAATGCCCAAAATCTGGGGGGTTAAATTGATTGGATCAATGCCCGAGTGGGTGAGTGCTAAAGATGTGATCCTCGAATTGCTCCGACGACATACCGTTAAGGGGGGAGTAGGGTGGATTATTGAATATTACGGACCAGGCCTTGAGCACCTATCAGCGATGGATCGCCATGTGATTGCCAATATGGGAGCAGAGCTTGGTGCTACAACAACCGTTTTTCCTTCAGACCGTGAAGTGAAAAGATTCTTAAAATCACAAGGCCGCGAGAACGACTGGAAAGAGCTTATTGCCGATCCAGATGCAACCTATGATGAATATGAAGAAATCAATTTATCTGAACTCGTCCCTTTAATTGCGTGTCCAAGCAGTCCGGATAATGTCAAACCCGTGAGTGAAGTGGCAGGGAGAGAGATCTATCAATCGATGATTGGTTCTTCGGCTAATCCTGGTTTCAGAGATTTTGCTATTGCAGCGCTAATTGTGGATGGCAAGCAAGTCGATGGACGCGTGTCATTTGACATCAATCCCACTTCCCGACAGATCCTCGAAGATTTAACTGAAACGGGAATACTGGATAAACTGGTTCGAGCAGGCGGGCGTATCCACCAAGCAGGGTGTAATGGGTGTATCGGGATGGGACAGGCCCCTGCAACGGGAAAAAACAGTTTAAGAACGGTCCCACGCAACTTTCCTGGACGTTCCGGAACGGAGGAAGATGCTGTCTACTTATGTAGTCCAGAAACCGCTGCTGTTTCTGCTTTGAAAGGGGTAATCACCGATCCCCGTGATGCCGGTATTCCTTATCCCAAAGTTCAAGAACCTCTTCAGGCGAGTATCAATCTGGAGATGGTCGAATCTCCACCAGCTGATGGAGAGGATATTCAATTAGAAAAGGGACCAAACATCCAGCCATTACCGATCCTTGAGAAGTTTCCCGACCATCTTGAAGGACCCGTAGGAATCAAAGTGGGGAATGATATTTCGACCGATGGAATTCTTTCTGCAGGGGCTAGAGTATTACCCTTTCGTAGTAATATTCCAGAAATCAGCAAATATACGTTTATTGGGTTAGATGCCAACTATTATGAGAGGGTATTGCCCTATCAAAAAAGTGGGCATTTCATTGTAGGGGGCTTGAATTACGGACAGGGATCAAGTCGGGAACATGCGGCCCTCTCTCCACGTTATTTGGGAGTTGAAGCGGTTTTAGTCAAAAGTTTTGCGCGTATCCATTGGCAAAATCTCGTCAATTTTGGTATTCTGCCACTGACGTTTGTCGATCGCAATGACTATGCCAAAATTGATCAGGGAGATGTACTAGAGATTTCGAATGTGAGGGAAGCAATTCAGCAAGGCAAGGAAATACAAGTGGTTAATAAAACAAAAAACCAAACCTACGTCCTGACACATACGTTGAGTCCAAGACAGATTGAAATTTTGTTGTTAGGTGGGATGATTAATTACTATAAAGAAAATGGGTAACTATTCACCAAGGAGCCAAGAATAGATTTTAGGGGTATATCTGTGGCACGGACTTTAGTCCGTGGTTCTTGTCTAACCAGGATTTCAGCTTGCAATTGGGTTTGCATCCAACCACGGACTAAAGTCCGTGCCACAAATAGATGGCAAATGAGTGAGGTAGGCTAAATCAACCAAAAAAAATTAACTTGTAGATAAATGAAAATACAAAATATCGAAAAAATTCTCTATGATATCCCTCTTATAACCGGTCAAATACGTTCGGGCATTTGGATTAACCTTATCGATGCCAATGAAAGAAACGGATGGGGAGAAATCGCCCCCTTGCCCAAATGGAGCGATGAGACTTTAGAAGAGGCGATGGCACAACTCGATGAACGGATGGATCAGATCCTTGAAATCGAATGGACCCCCTCCAATTGCTTGAAAAAGCTGAGCGATCTTGATTTGTTACCTTCAGTGTCATTTGGACTCGAATCAGCGCTTCTTTCATTACTCGCTCCAATTCCAGTATTTAAAATTCCTGTGAGCGCTTTGCTGATGGGGTCTCCTGAGGAGATTCTTAAGCAAGCTGCTTTAAGACGAAAAGAGGGATTTACCTCGGCAAAACTCAAAGTGAGCAATCTCAACTTTGATGATGCTGCTTCTGTTATTCATCACCTTAAAAACACTTTTCGATTGAGAATTGATGTCAACCGTCAATGGCCTACAGATAAATCACTTAACTTCTTTGCTCAATTTCCTTTAAATACCTTTGATTATGTTGAGGAACCCTTCCAAAATCCGAAGGATCTTGTCATGTTTCCTCACCCATTGGCAGTGGATGAATCCTTTCCAAGCGATCTTTCGTTGAAGGAGCTTGAAGCGTTTCCCACGCTTAAAGCTTTGATTTATAAACCTACGATGCAAGGGGGATTGCAAGCTTGCATTCCATTAGTTGAATGGTGCAAAAAAAGAGGGGTCGAATTTGTGCTTAGTAGCAGTTTTGAAAGCGATCTCGGGTTGGCTCATGTCGCTTCCCTTGCCCAACGTCTTTCCCTGACTTCACCCGTCGGGATTGGAACCTACCATTTCTTTGCCAATCCTTCCTCTGCTAGTCCATTGAAATTCATCAATGGACACGCCCTTATCTCCCCTTACAGCAAACGCAATTTTACCACAGAAGCACTGAGAGGCACAGAGGGCTTCGCTTTTTAAGTATTACTGTAAGGCAAAAAAAATCAGGCTGAACAAGATGATGAAATGCAGAGAGAGTTTCATCAGGAAAACATGGATGCGCATATCAATCGGTTTGCAGTGGCAAGCTAAATAACAGGATAAGCAGGATCGGCTTCGCCGGCAGGATACGCAGGATAAGGACAGTCAGCTACAAGGAATTTGCCTAAACTGTCATTTTTTGCGCCCCCTCGTGACATGCACGGAGTGCATGTCACGAGGGGGCGCAAAAAATGACAGGGCTTCCACCCGCAATTTAGCAGCCTTCATGCGCAAGGGATGTGAAGTAAAGGTATACATCCCTTGCGCATGAAGGCTGCTAAATTGCGGGTGGTCTTTCTTAGGGCCACTATTTTCTAGCTGACTGTCCTTATCCTGCGTATCCTGCCGGCGAAGCCGATCCTGCTCATCCTGTTACTTAGCGTGCGACTATATACCGATTGATATGCTGCTCCCTTTGCTTTCTCTTTGTGCCTTCGTGCCTTTGTGTTGAATTGCCTTCGCTATTCTTCTTCCTGCTTCATGAGCTCTAGGATGATGCCGGGATCGGCTAAGGTGCTCATGTCGCCCATATCCTCTGTACTATGTGCGCTGATCTTTTTCAATAGACGGCGCATGATCTTTCCTGAACGCGTTTTTGGTAGAAAAGGTGTAAAGCGCATTTTATCAGGCACACCAATTCCTCCAATCTCCTTGCGAACATGAGTCATGAGCTCTTGCTTTAGTGCTTCACTGGGGTCTGTTCCAGCAATGAGGGTGATATAGGCCATCAATCCTTGCCCTTTAATCTCATGGGGCATAGGGACGACCGCCGCTTCTGCGACCTTAGGATGACTCACCAATGCACTTTCCACCTCAGCCGTGCCAATGCGATGTCCTGAAACATTGACCACATCATCAATGCGACCCAATAGCCAATAATCGCCATCTTCATCGATACGACATCCGTCACCGGTGAAGTAAACATCTTTGAATGTAGAGAAATAGGTGGAGACAAATCGATCGTGATCGCCCCAAGTCGTCCGCATCATACCTGGCCACGGTTGGCGGATACAGAGAGATCCACCTTCATTAGGTTTACAAGGGGTTCCATCGTCTCTTAAAACGATGGGATCGACTCCAAAGAAGGGGCGAGTTGCGCTACCTGGTTTGAGGGGATGGCTACCAGGAAAAGGGGTAATCATAAAACCACCCGTTTCTGTTTGCCACCAAGTATCCATGATGGGGCAGTGTCCTTTCCCAACGATTTCGTAATACCACATCCAGGCTTCTGGATTGATCGGTTCACCCACGGTACCTAGGATGCGCAGGGAAGATAAATCGTGTTGTTTAGGCCAATGATCCCCAGTAGCAATCAGAGCACGAATCGCTGTAGGAGCAGTATAAAAGATATTCACTTTGAATTTATCGACGATCTGCCAAAAACGGTCGGGATTTGGATAGGTCGGTGTCCCTTCGAACATCAAAGAGGTCGTGGCGTTTGCCAACGGACCATACACTCCATAGCTATGACCAGTGACCCAACCAATATCTGCAGTGCACCAGTAGATATCGTGGGGACGAATATCGAAAACATATTTATGTGATAAGGATGTATGTAAGAGATAGCCTGCTTGAGTGTGCACAACACCTTTAGGTTTACCTGTTGAGCCAGAAGTATAGAGAATGAATAGAGGGTCTTCGGCATTGAGTGGTTCGGGTTGACAATACTCTTCAGCCATCTCCAATCTCTCATGATACCAGTGATCACGTCTATGTTGCATCGGACAGGTTTTTTGAGTGCGTTTCACGACAATCACGTTCTCAACTGAAGGACAAGTGCTTAGAGCTTCATCGACGATTTCTTTGAGTGGGATATGTTTGCCCCCTCTTACTGACTCGTTGCTTGTAATCACCAGCTTACAAGTAGCGTCTTGAATGCGATGGGCAAGAGAATCCCCACTGAAGCCAGCAAAAACGACAGAATGGATGGCGCCAATTCGTGCACATGCCAATAGAGAGATAGCTCCTTCTGGGATAGAAGGAAGGTAGATGCAGACGCGGTCTCCTTTTGATATTCCTAAAGACTTCATGGTGTTGGCAAGTCTGCACACTTCTTTATGCATTTGTTCGAAGTTCATCACTCGGACATCCTGATCTTCATCCCCTTGCCAAATGAGAGCTGTTTTGTGAGCATGATGTGGAAGGTGACGATCTAGGCAATTGTAGCTGACATTGATAATGCCATCTTCAAACCAAGTGTGTTGAATTTTTCGTTGGGCGCTATTCCAATCGTATCGACAGGCAACGGTTGGCTTTTTAAACCAGCTAAGAGTCTCTGCTTGCTCTAACCAAAATAAGGGGTCTTCGACTGAACGATGATAGATCTCTTCGTATTGAGCAAGATTTTTAATGTGGGCATTATGGCTAAGTTCTTGTGGAGGAAAGAATTTTCGATTTTCTTTAAGAAGGTTATACACAAAAGTACCTCGTAAAAATAAAAAGGACTTTAAGGAGATCTCTAGAGATGTTCTTAAAGTCCTATTCTTTTTGTCACTATGTTTATTTAGCTTGTTTCTTTTCTTGCTTTTTTGCTTTCTTCTCTTTTGGAGTCAGCGTTGCTTTTTTCTTTTCATCTTTTTTGTGTTTGATGATTTCTTTAGTCATAAAAAACTCTTTGGTTATGGGTTTTTTGGAATCTACTTATCCTCATTGAGGTGTTCTGTATATAACATAGTCATGTTGCTCTCGCAATATTTTTATTTTCGGAAATTTAATTCTGTCCCTGCAAAGCAATATTCTCTTGAATAAGACTTTATAGATAATGTAGGGGAATCGAACGAAAGAATGGTATAAATTTCTGGCATATGTTCTTGGACAGCAGGACTGCAGATATTATCTCTCATGGATGGACATGTGACATAGTAAGTCTGATCAATTATTTTGGTATGGAAGTAATGAAGGTGTGCTTGGATGACAGCAAAAACACAACCTGATTTAGAAATTACTTTTAGTATGTCTTGTTGATTCGTTAGAAAAAAACCGGTGCGCGATCGTGGGAGATATTGTTCATAGAAATAGTTTCCATCTACAACTTGGTCATCAATCGCACAATGTGAGAGTAACAAAGTAGGGGAAGCGCTTTCGGTTAGCGTTTGATTTAACCAATTGAGCTGCTCAGACGGAAGTCGACAATGTTTCGGATTACTGGGATCGATTTCGAGTCCGATCCAAACGATTCTAATCCCTTCGATATCATGAACCCCGTAACTTTTCTGTGAAGTTTTTTCTTCTTTCCAGATCTTTTCTATGTCGCTGAGAGACATGGTTTTTAATTCATGGTTACCCACAACATGTATTGTAGGAAGATGAGTTTGTTTGAAGCATCGAATTGCTTTTTTGTACCTTCCAGTATCTGCTTCAAAGTCCTTACTGTGAATGAGATCGCCAAGGTTGATAAAAAGCTTCGGGGAATGTTGTTGGATGATATCCTGTAGAATTTTTGGAAGAAAATCTTCGGGCTCATGGGCAGGAGCACGAATTTTTCCATTGCGTTCGAGCGAAGATCCGATGTGAATGTCGTTTAGTATTGCAATTTTCATAAAACCACTTTATAGAATGGGGGTATTTTAGTTCAAAGGAAAGTATGGAAATCCATGTAAAACCTGACGAAGACCTGGAAGCTAATCCAGACACTTCAGTTCAGAACTGTGTGGAGACATTTCTCATAAGAGGTGGCTCTATACAGTGTATTTCGGGCAAATTAGATACAAATGCGCCTCGTGATCTCATACGATTATCTCCGGGTGATATTGTCTATCCGATCTGTTCAGGCGGATTTTGTCGCTCTCAAACACTATGGGCATTGCTAAAGGATTCACATCCACAAATTATTCTGATGCCTCCACATTCTGCTCGTTATGGGTGGGATCCTTTCAATGGAAGAATCAATCGTTATCGAAATTACTCTCAAGAGGGGGTTTATGATGAATTTTTTCTTCATTTTGGAAGAGAGAAAGCACAACGATTTGGCTTTGAAAATGAGTTAGAATGGAAGGAAATCGAAAGCAATCCCTCAGAAGAAGGATTGAAAAAAATTCGTAAATATTATGACGAAAATTTCTTCAACCCTATGGAATTAGCTGATAAGCAACGAGTGTATATTGCCTTTTCCAGTAACGCACACGTCATTATTCATCGTCTTATTCAGACGAATGACCATTTACAGAATGTGAGAGTGATTGCCATCAACTATGATGACCTCGTCACCAATCCCCCTAGTCATTTAAATGTTGCATCCCGTAGTGTGGAGGCCTATGCCTATTTTTCAAGCCTTCTAAAGGATTTGTTGGAATAGACAATTGTGTTAAAGCATATTCAATATCGGCCCTCCGGGCCTCTATATTTTTTTGTCGACCCAGGGTTCCACCCTGGGCTATTACATGTAGGCCCTCCGGGCCATTAATTCAATGCCGATCCTTCTGAGCCATTAATACGTTTGCTATGGCCTGGAGGGCCTTCATGTAATAGCCCAGGGTGGAACCCTGGGTCGACTAAAAAAATATAGAGGCCCGGAGGGCCGGCATCAAATGCACGTTAGAAGGTCGTTGTCCTTTACACTTCCCCAAATCAGTCCCAAATTAGTTGTTTCAAAAAAAAAGGGAATAGTGTATGATACGGAATAGGTGTCTTAATTTTAAGAAGGAGTTAATCCATGTCTACGTTATGTAATGGGTTATTGAGCTCTAGGCTTGATGACTTAAGTTTTAATTGTTCCCTATCCTCTCATTCTTCTTCCCCTTTAGCGTCTTTGAAACGCAAGCCTTCTTTCGTTTGTTCTAAGCGAAAATAATTTTTTCCCTTTTTAGTCTTTATATATTGCCGAATCAGATTTTTTGATGTGTCCAATTAAGAGTGTTTTCTTTTGGATGCAATTTATATTTTAATTGAATTTTTTTGTGGAGATTGTCATGTCGAATTCTATTTTTAACTCCCTAACGCAGCTAGATAGCTTCTTTTGGGGATACATTGCTTTTATGTTGATTGTACTATTGGGATCTTATTTAACGATTAAAGCGCGATTTTTTCAGATCCGCGCATTCCCTTCGATCGTTAAAACGTTTTTTTATTTTCTGACTAATCGTTCATCGGAAGAAAGGGGAGTGCATCCTTTGAAAGCCTTTTTTGCTTCGGTAGGGGGGATGATTGGGATAGGAAACGTTGTAGGGATTGTCACAGCCATTCAAATTGGTGGACCAGGGGCTTTATTCTGGGTGTGGATGGCAGCGCTTGTAGGGACAGTGATTAAATATTCAGAGATCTATCTCGGTTTAAAATACCGAGTGAAAAATGAGCGTGGAGGGTACGATGGAGGTCCGATGTACTTTCTTCGCAATGCTTTTAACAATCGATGGGTTCCGGTCGTTATTGCGGTTCTGCTATGCATCTATGGAGTGGAAATCTATCAATTTGTTGTGGTCACAGATAGTATTGCGACAAATTTTGAGTTCAACCGTTATGCCGTAATGATGACACTATTAGGTTTAGTTTTGTATGCAAGTGCTGGAGGAGTTTCACGGATTGGAAAAATATGTAGTTTGATCATGCCATTTTTTATGATGTTATATCTCTCGATGTGCATTTGGGTGATTTCTCATGAAATGGCGATACTTCCCAGTGTGTTAAAGAATGTGTTTGTTTCGGCATTCTCCGGACATGCCGCGGTGGGGGGATTTGCAGGGAGTTCAATTTTATTGGCTATTCAGCATGGAGTATCGCGTGCCGCTTATTCGGCTGATATTGGAATAGGGTATGATTCGATTATCCAGAGCGAATCGAATACCGTATATCCTGAAAGACAGGCACGTTTGGCTATTCTTGGCGTATGCATTGACAATTTAGTGTGCACGATGAGTATTCTGGTTGTTTTATTGTCTGGTATTTGGAAGGCGACTGATCCCATTGAAGCTTCATTGCTTGTGCAGACCGTGCTGAGTGGGTATTTCCCGTTCATGCATATCTTCATGCCTATTTTCTTTTTTATTGTGGGATATTCAACCATCATTGCTTATTTCTGTGTGGGGATTAAATGTGCCAGGTTCTTATACCCGAAATATGGATTCCCTCTGTACATTATATATGGTACGGCCATGATGATCCTATTTTCGTTTTTGGATCAATCACAAGCTCTCCTCGTCATGTCCCTATCGGGAGCGGCACTCCTTATTATTAATCTTCTAGGGATCTTTATGCTTCGACATCAAATTATCTTTGCAAGTGAAAATGTTTCTGATACTTTGAGTATAGAAGATTTAGACTTAGTTCCGGTTCATGAATAGGAGATTTTCATGTTAGAAATTTGCATTGGGGCCTATAAAATAGGTCCCAATCACCCCCCATTTATTGTGGCTGAGATATCGGGCAACCATAACGGTTCTCTGGATCGGGCTCTCGAAATAGTAAAGGTCGCAAAAGATGCGGGGGCTCATGCTGTAAAGCTCCAAACCTATACCGCCGATACCATTACTTTGGATGTGCGTGAAGGGGATTTTTGCATTCGTGATGAGAAGTCGCTATGGAATGGCAGAAATCTCTATGAACTCTATCAAGAAGCTTATACTCCTTGGGAATGGCACCAACCGATTTTTGATTATGCAAAGAAGTTAGGATTGGTGGCTTTTAGTACCCCGTTTGACGAAACGGCGGTCGATTTCCTCGAAAAATTGAATGTACCCTGTTACAAGATCGCCTCTTTGGAGATTGTGGATCTCCCACTCATCAAGAAAGTGGCCGCAACGGGTAAGCCTCTGATCATTTCAGTGGGGGTCTCATCACTAGCTGAAATTCACGATGCTGTTGCAGTTGCTCGAGAGGTTGGAAATAAAGATATCATACTCTTAAAATGCACTTCGGCCTATCCAGCCAAGCCTAAAGATTGCCATTTGCGAACCATTCCTCATTTGGCGTCATGTTTTAACACATTAGTAGGTCTGTCCGATCATACCTTAGGATTCGGTGTACCTATTGCTAGCGTCGCTTTAGGGGCCTGTCTAATCGAAAAACATTTAACCCTTTCCCGTTCTGATGGTGGGGTTGACAGTGGATTTTCTACAGAACCCGATGAATTCAAAATATTGGTTGAAGAGAGTCGTAAGGCATGGGAATCGCTTGGACAAATCTGTTATTTAGCTTCAGATTCTGAAAAAACGACCTTATCACATCGTCCCTCATTGTTTTTTGTGCAAGATCTTCCTCCTGGAACTATTGTGCAGCCTTCACATATCAGAACGGTTCGTCCGAATTCGGGGTTACCACCAAAGGAACATGACAAAGTTGTTGGATTACAGCTAAAAGAAGCAGTTAAAAAAGGAACTCCTGTGAAGTGGGATCTTTTTAAATAGGAATGATCATGATGACTCGATTGTTTAATTCGTTCTTATTGTTATGCTTGCTGTTGGTTACAGGTGGAATTCATGCCGATACTGACCCATTGCCCTCATGGAATGATGGGGATACCAAGCAAGCCATTATTGAATTTGTTCAGGAGGTTACAAAAGAAGGTGGAAAGAATTATGTTCCCCCAAGTGATCGAATTGCGACTTTTGATCAAGATGGCACTCTTTGGGTCGAACAGCCAATGTACTGTGAGATGTTTTTTGTTTTAGATAAAATTAGAGAGATGTCCTCAAAACATCCCGAATGGAAAAATACCGAGCCTTTCAAAGCGGTCATTTCAAATGATATCCAGGCACTCGAGCATCTCACTGAACATGATGAGGAAATACTCGTGCTTGCTAGCCATTCAAATATCACTGTCGATGATTTTCATCTTGAAGTCACTGACTGGTTAAAGAAGGCGATTCATCCCAGATACAAAAAACCATTCACAGAGCTAGTCTACCAACCGATGCTGGAAGTCATGCAGTATTTTGAAAAAAATCAATTCCGCGTCTACATCGTGTCTGGGGGTGGACAAGAATTCATGCGTTCATTCACAGAAAAGATGTATGGGTTATTACCAGGATGGGTGATTGGAACGACGATGGTAACTGAATATCAATACCATAAAGGACACCCTCTTTTAGTGGTTTCACCAAAAGTATTATTTATCAATAATGGACCTGGTAAAGTAGAGGGGATTAACCTCATTATTGGACAACGTCCAATCGCTGCTTTTGGTAATTCTTCAGGGGATCAACAGATGCTCGAATGGACGCAGGTCACTAAGGGAAAAACGCTAGAATTACTCGTCCATCACGATGATGATGTCCGGGAATATGCTTATGGTCCCAACTCTAAGATTGGCACTTTCCCTATTGCTTTGATGGCTGAAGCGAGAAAGGAGGGATGGTTGATTGTGAGTATGAAGAATGATTGGAAGATCATCTTTCCTTGGGACCAAAAAAAAGAAAAGTAACCTCTTCAGTTTTTTTGACATGAAAAAGAAATTCCTTTTTGTCAAAAAGCTGTTTGACCGATTCGAATTTCAATGCGCGGCCTGCCGAGCAGAACCATGCGATGGCAGCAAAACATCCCTTGAATCCTCGTCCGATTTTCTCTAGATTAGAGTATTCCTTGTGCGACACGCACTGGATATCATAGATTGTCGTGTATTCTCTTCCCTCATGGGTGACCGTATTTTTTATGGTCTGCTTTCCAGTTACCTCTTTTATTGAAGGTTTTATTTGCTCGAGCATTTCTTTTTTTATAATACTTGTGTCGCATAAAAATGTTTTAGTCATAAATAAACCGTTTTGTTTATATAAATTATAAATTAATTTTTAATTAAATGTCAAATTGGGAGAAATAGCCAGGTTAATAGACGAGCAGCCATGGACAGAGCCTTCATCTATGTCCATTTGCCCTGTCCATGGTATTTAGTCCATGGCTGCTCGTCTATTGTTGTCTGTCCATTGTCTATTCCAATAGTATTTTTTATTTTACAGTAAATGGATGCAACTATATGGTAAGTTTTACGGCTTCTGTTTTTAGGAGGATCTAGTTATGGCGGGTATATTTACAATTTTTTCTTTGGCGATCTTTTCGGCATTGTGTCGTCAACGAGTATTGGCTTTATCACTAGCGATTATTGGTTTGGTGGCTTGCATGTTGATGTTTTGGCACCATGCCACAGATATTCTAAAAATTAACTTGTAGGATCGGTTATGCTTAAGTGGGAAAGAGATATAAATGGGTTAATGATCATCATTCTCTGTGGAGTTCTACTGAGTGCCTTTGGGGTACAGTTTATCATGCATGAAAAACCATGCCCTCTTTGTATGCTACAGCGCATCGGAATGATTGGAGTGGCCACAGGTGGACTCCTCAATATCTGGTATGGCATTCATATGTCGCACTATGGAGTTTCCCTACTGAGTGCCCTAGCTGGCGGATTTGTGGCTCTGCGCCAGATCTCTCTACATGTATGCCCCGGAATGCCAGAATTTGGAATGCCCGTACTCGGATTGAGCCTATATACCTGGTCTTTCGTCGTATTTACCTGCGTCGTACTTGGAATCGCTCTCCTTCTGTTCATGTACAATCCTAAGGAAAGTGCAGAACCGGTTCGACCTTTAAATCTCTGGTGTAAAGTCGCGACTGGATTGCTACTGCTTGTGGCAGTGGCCAACGTCTTCACCACCTACATGCAGTGTGGCTTTGGCCCCTGCCAAGATTAGAATTCAATTGCTGATCTGTAGCGCAGGCTTTAGCTCAATGTTATTAAGTTTAGTGTTAAGTTGTTGAATTTTATATTTTTATAACCTCTTGCCGCTCAGGCGAAGCCCTGGAATATAATAGCCTAGGGCAGCGCCCTAGGTACGTCCAAAACCATATATGCAGGCTGAAGGCCTGCATTATAGGGAGTAGATGATAAAATAATTATATACAAAACAAAATGGAGATGCTTGTTTGGTATATTAATTTGCTATAACGCAGGCCTTCAGCCTGCACACTTTATTTTGGATGCACCTAGGGCGCTGCCCTAGGCTATTATATTCCAGGGCTTCGCCCTGAGGGGCAGATTCTACATTCGGGTCACTTTAAAACCTTGAAGTTAACGACATTAGCTTTGCGGCTGAGGATACAGTTCAGGCGATATTTTCTTATAGATGAGATAGCTTGGACGAGCTCGAGATACAACATCTGGAATTGGGGTATTGTGATCATTAAAATGAAACCACCCATTGGCTGTTTTCCCTTGTCCCGTCCAGTGGTATTGTCCATGATTGATACAGGTGCCTACAAGTTCATAGGCAGTATTAGGGTACAATTCAGATAAATCAAGTTGATGATCCTTATCCTTCAATTGATATTCATTTTTACCACTGTCTGGGTTTATTGGTAATTGAATGGAAATAATTTCAGGAGCACTTCCTGTATACCGTGTTGTAATGGATTTTGCTACTATTTTGTTCCCTGTTAAAGCTCGAGTATAAGGTGGATTCCCTTCTTCATATGAAAACGGAAGAGAATTGATATAATCTTGTACAGACGGGATATTTGGATTTAGACAAATAAGAACACCACGGGGCACATTCATGATAGTGGGATCACTGTCTTCTTTTCCGCCTTCTAGTATATATTCTGTTGTTTCAGTTGTCTGGTGTCTGCATCCGAGTGCAGTGAGGATACCTTCAAGACATGGTCCAGCATCCTGATTATTGTATAATCCAGCAAGTCCAGACTCAAAATTTGCCTCGTCCAATCCGCAAGTAAATAGCGCAATACGTAATTCGGCAACACATTTACCCAACTCATCTGGTGATCCCTTGTCTCTATGGCATTTAATCAAGAGAGCTAGTTTTTCTAGAATACTTTTTTTTCCTTTAGATTCTGTATCAGTTTTATTTTTACAATTTTCTAAGGCTTTGGAGGTTAGATCGTCAAAACTGGGAATAATGAGTAAAGCTTGAAGAGAAGCATTGATGTAACAGGAACTGCCTTGGTTGCGAATGCCTAAAGCAGGTATTGTTCTTTGCTGTATATTTTCGACAGGTTTGTTTTGTATTTGTTCTTGAGGTTTGGCTTGTGAATTTCCTTGAATTTGTTCTAATGGATTCATTTTTTCTTGGAGCTCACCTATACTATTCATTTTTTTTTGGAGCTCAGCTATAATCGAAATATTATGTGTCTGAATGTCTCCCCATTGAGTTTTATGCTCGGTAAATTCTTCCAACTGTTGGTTCATGGCTTCTAGTTCGTTCTTGATAAAGGCAAATTCATTTGAGAAGAAGTTCAAAAACTTTGGATTTGATTCCAGTGCATGGCGTGAATTTTCAAATGCTCTAAGATATGTATCTTTGGTTGCTTGAATAAAAGCGACGCCTTCCAGCAATCGCTGATAACTCAAAGAGTTGGATCCAACACTTTTTGCGTCGATTAAATCTTGTTGTCCAGTTTTGGTGATTTGGACAACTGCTGGATCAGGAGTGGGTTTTGGGTTAGATTCAGACGTTTTTTTTGCAACTGCATTGGGGGCAGGAGTGAGGATTCCTAGGTTTTTGACACAGTCGAATTCCTTAGTGTCTGCAAAGAGCTGCTCGACCTTTCGAGTGCTAACTAAAAGACCAAGTGTGAAGAAACAAGCAATAGCAGCAAAAATACCTAAGAGCCCACGACCGATACGATCAGCTCCAGTAACAGCAATTTTTTGTCGTTCAACAGAGAAAATATCACTACCCGAAATTAGCGTATATTTGCCCGGAGTGGATGAATTAGTAATAGCAGTATACGTTTCTTCTTGCTCGTTACGCTTAGAAGTTTTAATTTCATATTTATTAGAAATTTCCTTTTTGAAAGAGTATTGTCTACCGTTATGTGTCCTTGTCAATGTTTCTACAGTAACGTTCTCTCCAAAATTCAATATATCGTCAGTGATGTTTTTGATTTTTGAGTCAGGGATTTTTGTCATACATTTATCCTAAATAGAAATGGTTGATGTTGAGTATATTTAATATGTTGTATTATAGTATATATTTTATTGTTGTGTCAATAAAAATTGTTGTTTTTTTGTGTATTAAGTATTTAAGTTTCAGTCTAATTAGTGCGAGGTGATAATGCGTTTAATTATTCAAAGGGTAAAAGAGGCGAATGTAACGATAGAAAATCGAGTTCATGCCGAAATTGGCATGGGGATGGTTGTGTTATTTGGGGTATGCAAGAGTGATTCTATAAAAGAGTGTGCTCGCTTGGCAGAACGACTTGTCAATTTAAGGGTTTTTTCTGATTCGGAAGATAAAATGAATCTTTCACTCAATGATATCAATGGTTCGCTACTAATTGTCTCTCAGTTTACTCTATATGCTGACTGTTCTAAAGGGAGGCGTCCCTCTTTTACAGAGGCAGCCCCTCCTGAAATGGCTAATGGAATTTATGAGCAGTTTTTGAAAGATGTGCGTGGTTATTGGCCTAAGACGCAATCAGGCGTATTTGGGGCTAAAATGGAGATCCATCTCGTCAATGATGGCCCCTTGACCTTCATCCTAGAATCCACCTAAAACGCAATTCATCGCAAAGGTGCAAAGAGAAGGCAAAGATACGCAAAGAGCACAAAAATTCAAAACAAAGAAGGGTTATTTCACTAGAGAGTATGGAGAGGAGAAAATACGATTTACATAGAAGAAAAAATTAATCGATAACCTTCTAATCTATAATGATCATCTTTGGTCATGCCGTTCATTTTGTGTAGAATTCTTGTGCTCTTTGCGTATCTTTGCCTTCTCTTAGTATCTTTGCGATGAATTGCCTTTTCCTTCGTGCTATTGAATTTAATTTTCTAGGCTCATGGCGCAGCGGAAACCGAGATGATTTAAACTAGTGTCTGGGCAAGTTTTCATGCGTGCACTGATCCGATACCCTTTGCAGTAGCTTTTGTGACAGAGGAATGAGCCCCCTTTGTGTACATACTTCACAGCATATGGCTCTTCAGGGTCGTAGCTTTTGTTTGGGCCTGTCGGGTTATCAGAAATCTCTTTTTTGGCTTCTTCAGAATAGTATGAAGCATGGTAAAGATCGGAACACCATTGCCATACATTTCCCGACATATCGTAGAGTCCAAAGGAATTAGCTTTATAAGTTTTTACAGGTGTCGTTCCATAATACCCATCGCTTTTGGTACTTTTATAGGGGAATTCCCCTTGCCAGATGTTGGCTTGCGGGTGTTCTTCTGAAAATTCTTCATTTCCCCAGACGTATTGATTATCTTTTTTGCCTCCATGGGCGGCATATTCCCATTCAGCTTCAGTGGGGAGTCGTTTACCCGCCCATTTCGCGTAGGCCACAGCATCGAACCAGGAGATTTGGACGACTGGATGGTCCTCTTTCCCTTCGATTGAGCTTTGTGGCCCGGTCGGATGTTTCCAGTCGGCTCCGGGCTTCCATTCAAGCCAATACCGATTGGAGTTGAGAGGGACTGGACCATCAGTGGCTTTAAAGACGAGGGAGGCGGGCACGAGGAGCTCTGGTGGGGGAGGTGGTGTTCCAGGAGGGACTTGACACATGATCTCATCGAGCGTTGGGGCTTTTTCCGCTGTTGTCACGTAGCCGGTGGCGTCGACGAACTCTTTAAATTGCCGATTGGTTACAGGGGTGGTATCCATCCAGAATCCATTGACTTTGACTAGATGAGTGGGCTGTTCATCTTTTTTTGCAGGAGGGATGGTCGAGCCCATTGTGAACTCTCCACCTGGAATCCATACCATTCCAACTGGTTGAAATTTAGCTGGTTGGATAGGGAATCGAGGAGGGAGGTCAGAACAGCAGCATGAGCAGATCCCCTGGGTGGTGAGCAATAAGCAAAAAAGACCTAAAATGAGGGAAATATGGCGAATCATGTATTGTTTTTACCATTTTTTATCTTGTGGGTCAATTTTATTTTTGGTACAGCTTTATAAAATAAAGTTAACATCGGAGATTAATGATGAACCTATTCAAACAAGTTTCTCGCCACTGGTACTGTCTTGCTGCTATTGGTCTATTTGCGAGTTGCTTTCTCGATGCCGCTGAATCTAAGAAACCGAATATCATCATGATTATGACCGACGATGTGGGTTGGGGGGATTTGGGTTGTTATGGAGGAGGAGAAAATCGAGGGTGTACGACTCCCCATCTCGATCGAATGGCGCAGGAAGGGATGCGTTTCACTAACTATTATGGACAAGCCAGTTGTACGGCAGGTCGGGCTTCGTTCATTACAGGGCGTATTCCAATTCGTACCGGTTTATCGACAGTATTGGCACCTGGTGATTTGAATGGATTGAAGAAGGAAGACCCAACTATTGCAGAAGCATTAAAAGCTCTGGGATACCAAACTGCACAATGGGGAAAATGGCATTTAGGAGATAAACCGGAAAATTTCCCAACGGAGCACGGTTTTGACCAAATGAAATACATGCTCCCTTATTATGCTGGGGTCTATGCGTATGATTACCTTCCCTTGCAGCCAGACTTTCCAATTCATAATCAGGCATTTATGGAGCAATGGAACAAAATCGATCTCAGTCAGTGGTCGGGAAAAGCAGGTGAAGCTCCTACGGTTATGAAAAAGAAATTCGATTATGACGATCTGTCTACCGTTGATGATCTCATCCGAGAAGATGCCGTCAACTATATTAAGACCCATGCGAAAGATGATAAGCCATTTTTCATGTATGTGTGCTTTATGAAAGTTCATAATCCAAATAATCCCTCGCCACGTTTTAAAGGCAAATCGAAAGCAGGGGGAAACTATCTCGATTCATTGATGGAATTGGATGACAATTCAGGACAAGTGATCCAAGCTGTACGTGATGCAAACATTGATGAAAATACGATCATTGTATGGACAACCGATAATGGGGCTTGGATTGATGCTTGGCCCGATGCCGGCTACACGCCGTTTAGAGGGATGAAAGGAACCAGTTTCGAAGGGGGATTTCGTTGTCCAGCTATCGTGAGATGGCCAGGGCATATTCAAGGAGGAACGGTTGCTAATGAGATGATGTCCCACATGGATTGGTGGCCCACATTTGTTAAACTTGCTGGTGGAACACCTCCTACACGTATTTGGAAAGATAATAATGGCAATGGCATTGTGTTTGATGGAATTGAAAATAGCGATTATATCTTGGGTAAAGGCAAATCGAATCGTGCTCATTTTATCTATATCAACGATCTTCAATTCGGCGGGATGAGAATCGATAACTTTAAGGTCATGTATACAGCTAAGGACACTTGGTTGGGTCCGAATTTGACGTTAGGTTTCCCCGCGTTGTATAACCTTTGGTGGGATCCAGGTGAGGCTTATGATATGATTTTTAATGGTGCAGCACCCACACGTGGAGATCTAAAAACGTCCCCAGGTCGATTCTCTGGAGGAGATCATGGATGGGTATGTGTGTTGATAGAACCGGTGATGTCACAGTTTTTTGGTGAACTTGCCCTCTATCCTAATCGGCCGACACTTCCCGTTGCAGGGTCTGCTAACCAGCTTGTCGATTCGATGAACAACCCACCAGAGCTAAGACGGCTGCTATTGCTTTTAGAACCATCATCGCAGATAAAGATGAATTCTGAAAGATGAAGGATGAAATTTGCAAAGGAAAAGTCTAGAAAATGTACTTGTGGCATTCATCTGTGGCACGGACGCCTCTGAAGGATGAATTATGAAAGATGAAGGATGAAATTTGCAAAGGAAAAGTCTAGAAAATGTACTTGTGGCATTCATCTGTGGCACGGACTTTAGTCCGTGGTCGTGCCCCTTAATCCCTTTAGATAGATACCAATCGTATTTACATTTTCTAGACTTTTCCTTTGCAAATTTCATCCTTCATCTTTCATAATTCATCCTTCAGAGGCGTCCGTACCACAAAGTGATTTTCTAAGAAATCCCAAGTCTTGCCTTCATTGCCTCTAAGATTGCATTAGTTTGTGTGAGTGTCTCTTTTAGAGCTTTGATTTCTGCAGCTTTTTCGGTATCGGCTTCTGCCAGTTTTGCCATGTCTTTACTTTTTTGTTCGATACCTTGTGACAATCTGTCAACCTGCTTATTGAGTCTCTCGAGGAGTATTTGTTGGGCCTCAATATTAGTATGTATGTCCTCTTTAGTACCCCCATATGTGTGTACCAATTCCTCCATGACTGTCTCATGTTTTAGAAGTTCTTTTTCCTCGTCATTATTTGATGCTACAGTTTCTTGTAAGGATCTTAACTTATTATTAAGAGTAATTTTATTATGGAGACTCAAATCAGCAATTGCTTTCATCTGCGTCCTTTCGGCACTAAGCTGTCCTAATGTCGTTCCAAGCGTTGCAATGATCGTTTTCATTCCTTGTACTGTCTGATTGAGAGAATCGATGACTTCTTTGTGACTACTGTCGATTTGTTCTATACATTTTCCGATTGTCACAACAATGTCCCCTAATTTCTCGGTAGTCTTTCCTGCAAGGAGTAGATCGACTTCAGTTTTAGCAGCAGCAGCCTTTGCTGTATCTGCAGCTTTATTAATGGCTCCACTGCTTCGACAACATTTTTCAACAACACCTATGAGGACTACAACGCCGGCACCTGCGACAAAAACATAGATGAGTTGATCAGCAAGACCGGCTTTTACTGTGGCATATCCCCCTAATCCCATTGGGACAAAGAGGAAAGCGTAGCAAGGGTAAAGATTTTTTGTACAAGAAACTAATCGACCACACCAGTTGGAGAACCGCCCTATTGCAGTCACAGCAACGTTCGCTTTAGAAGCGGTTTCAACCATTCCCGTTCCCATTTCAATATCTCCACTTTCTTTGGCTTCTGAGCGGGCAACAACAATAGATGACATATGATTTCCTTAATACTACTAATACACACGGTATTAGTGGGTTGGTAAAATAGGCAGCACTTTTAATAAAGCTTGAGCGCTATGTAATAAATCGTCAGCTTTCTTTCTAGCATCTTTAAGTTCAGCTTTCATATTCGCATCTGCAGCAAAATGTGCAGAAAATGTTTTACTCAGTCTGGAGTTGGATTTCGATCCTGAAGAGACTGGTCTTCCTTCGGACGAGGACCCCCGTTTCAAGTTTTCCATTCGACCAATATTTTTTGCTAATTGATCGTTAGCGTTTTCATATTCCTTGTTTAAGTCTGCCAATTTTTGATTTTCTTGTCTAAGAGGTTCTAGTTGATCGGCGAGTTCTTGTCGCGCTATTTTTTCTGCTTTAATAGCAGTTTCATAGTTCTGGATATGCTGTAGGAGCTCTTGGGCAGCAGCTCTTGTTTCTTGATTGATTTCAGTAAAATTTTTGGTCGAAAGATCAATTTGACCTTTAAGACTATCCACCATTTCATGGAATTCCGTTTGCAGTGTTCCGTTTTTTGTAGTGAGGTCTTTTACCTTATTTGTTGCTTCGGATTGCTCTTTGAAATATCTGCTATTTTCATTTGTAAGAGTAATGATAGCTTCCTTAAGCTGAGCCACATTCATCGTTTCAATCTTTTGAATATTTCCGAGGTTGATTGTCCCTTTGTTAAAATCACCAGCTGCTTGGCCAAGCGTTCTCATTCCTTCCGCATCATGTGTGTAGATATAGCCAGCTCCTAAAACAATCAAAAAGAAAACTCCACATATAGTTGCAATGGGGAGATTTGCGAGAAATCCCGTAACGGCTATTGCTGTCGCAGCCATAAGGCCAATTTTACAAAGGTAATGTGACCAAGTGTGAGCGAGTAATGTTTTAAATGGAGTGAGAAAGGTCGGAGTAGTAGGTAAAGGAAGTGATTTAACAGGAGGAGAGGGGGAGGGATTTACATGACTTGCAAGAGGTGGATGGACTGTGGGGTCAGCTGCTGTGATCATGACTACCTTTATTAAATTGTTTCGTAGCTATTCACATGGTTTACTATAACGCAGGCCTTCAGCCTGCCCGAATCTCTTTGGATCTACCTAGGGCGTTGCCCTAGGCTATTATAACCCAGAGCTTCGCTCTGAAAACATAGCAGCTCAGGACGAAGTCCTGGTTTATAATAGCCTAGGGCAACGCCCTAGGTAGATCCGAAGAGATTCGGGCAGGCTGAAGGCCTGCGTTATAGTAAAGCGCACGAATGCTTACTAATTCAATAGATGTAACTTGAGTAAAATGTAATGTCAAGAAATTTGTTTTATGCCATGATGGGAGGTCACCAAGGAGTTATGATGTTTGCGAGGATGCGACTATTTCAGAAAACGGCAACGGCTGTGTTAGTAGTTTTTATGGGACTGATGGTGTTGGTTACGGTTGTTGCCTATTCGCGTCAATCTGGGGCGACTCGTCAAGATATGTCGAAGGCACAGATGTTGCGTTCTCAAGTTGCTGAAAAAAAATCGGCTCTCGATAGAAGTGAAAGAAAATGAGTCTGTTGTTAACGATGCTGCCCTTATATTTATTTGGAAATTTGCACTGTCTTGGAATGTGCGGACCATTAGTGATGATGATTGGACATCATCGTTATCGGTGGTATTATTTTCTGGGGCGTACTTTATCGTTCACTTTGGCAGGAGCTGCAGCTGGAGGTTTAGGGGCAGTGGCAGGGGTGTTTTTTAAGTATTATCATCTAACTGAAGTCACGAGCTTTATATTTGGTGGTATTTTGATGGTGTTGGGGATATTCACATGGGGAGGATGGCACTATCCAGGGCAACTGTGGATGGGGAAACGTCTTGCTCGTGCCAATCAAAGTCTATCATTATTGATGTTACGTGATCAGGCTTGGCCGACTTTTTTGTTTGGTTTTTTTACCCTTGCATTGCCTTGTGGACAAACCCTAATTGTTTTTTCGGCCTGTGCGTTATCGGGGGATGTGTATGTGGGGGTTTTAAATGGATTAGCCTTTGCGTTGCTGACTTCTCCTTCTTTGTTTTTAGCGATGCAAGCCCATTCGTTTCTAAGGCATGCCAAACGTTACTATCAGGCTGTAATCGGGTTTTCAGCGCTTTTTGTGGGAGGGTTATCCATTTTACGTGGATTTGCCGAAATCGGTTGGATCTCGCATCTAGTGATTGGTTCTCATTTGGTTGTGTATTAAAAAATTCAGAGGATTGAGGATGAATAAAGAACCTATCTTTTTATATATTTTTCGAATTGTGCTGAGTATTGCCTTATTGTTTTTTATCATGTTGCTTTACTGGTCTTCGACACTACAAGAAGACCGCCTTAGGAAAATCGACTCAGACATGGTGGAACTGAAAGATGAAGTGATCGATTTGCGTAAAGCCATTGAAGGGGGACGAATAGGGATTTTATCCTCTGGTGGTGGAAACCGACAGCAAGGAGAGGTGGGTCAAGGTTCCAAGTACCCAAATTTATTGAAAGAGGATCCATTCTTCCTGAATACCTTGCCTCGACTTCTCGGTAAAGAGTTTGTGCCAAATGGGGTGCAGCATGTGGGAAGTATTCAATCCACCTTACCACAAAATCTCCTTCCATATAGTGGGTGGGTACAAGTGAGTCAATGGAACGGTTTTTGTAGCGCCTCTCTTGCAAAACTTCAATTTGGTAAATATGAAACAATGGCCCCTGATCTGGCAATAAGGATTGAAGAGCATTTCAATCTCGATCAAGGCATTTTTGAATTTTGGGTCTATCTAAGAGACCATGTCTATTGGCAACCCATTAAAAATGAATTTTTTCCTTCCGGTACTGAGCTTCCTGCTCAATTTCTCCATCGACAGCAGGTAACAGCAGAAGATTTTAAATTCTTTCAAGATGCCATGATGAATCCCTATGTACAAGAATTAGGAGCGATCTCTCTTAGAAACTATTATGGGGCCATACAAGAAATTAAGATCGTCGATAAGCTCACCTTTATTGTTCGTTGGAAAGGGGATGATGTCAAAGATGCCCAAGGAAAAACGACACAAAAAATCAAGTATACTGCAAGTCAGCTCACAGGGGGAATGAGACCATTGGCGAGCTTTGTCTATAAATATTTCTCCGACGGAAAAAAGATTGTTGAGAAGGATCAAGCAGAGGATACTTACCGTACTAGTGCGATCTGGGGACAGAACTTTTCAAACCATTGGGCAAAAAATGTGATTGTAAGTTGCGGTCCTTGGGTGTTTGATGGGATGAACGAAAGACAAATCAAATTTAAACGCAATGCTGATTTTTATTCTCCTTTAGCTGCCCTTACAGATGCGATTGAGATCAACTTTAAATCAGGTCCAAGCAGTGTGTGGCAGGCGTTTAAAGCAGGAGAATTTGAAAGCTGTGATCTTTCAGCCGATCAACTTGCGGAGTATCTAAGTTTTATAGAATCAGCTTCTTATAAGGAACAGGTCAAGCAAAAACTTGCCATCAAACGGTTGGATTATGTAGCTCGCAGTTTTATGTACCTAGGATGGAACGAAGCCAATCCTTATTTTAAGTCGGCAAAGGTGCGGCGCGCTTTGACAATGGCAATCGACCGTCGTAGAATCATTGAGCAGAGTCTCAACAATCTGGGGATTGAAATTACAGGTCCTTTCTACCGCTATTCGCCTGCTTATGATGCAAGTATTGTTCCTCTGCCATTCAGTCCACAACAGGCCAAACGCATATTGGAGGAAGAGGGATGGTATGACAGTGATGGCGATGGGGTGATCGACAAGATGATCGATGGAAAGCGTGTTCCATTTAAATTCTCTCTTACCTATTATGTGAAGGATTCAGTGAGAAAATCGGTTTCTGAGTATGTGGCGATTGCTTTGAAAGAAGTGGGGATCGAGTGCCATCTTAATGGAGTCGATATGGCTGATTTATCGTCTAGCATCGACAATAAGAGTTTTGAAGGTTTGTTAATGGGGTGGGCATTAGGCACCCCCCCTGATGATCCACGGCAATTGTGGCATTCGTCAGGAGCTAAGGAGAAAGGATCATCGAATATTGTGGGGTTTGCTAACAAAGAGATTGATCAGATTATCGATCAATTGGATTATGAAAGTGATCCTGAGAAGAGAATAGCCCTCTATCATCGCTTTGGTCGCATTCTCTATGACGAGCAACCTTATACATTTTTGTACACTCCAAAAGCGGTATTTTTGTATCGTGAATATGTAGAAAATGTATTTATTCCTGCCGATAGGCAAGATCTGATTCCAGGTGCTAATGTTGCAGAACCCGATTCGAGCATTTTTTATCTCCTCAAACGAGGATCTGCAGGATAATTACAGAGCCGGCCCTCCGGGCCTGAATATTATTTTGGATTACCCAGGGTTGACACCCTGGGCTATCACATATAGGCCCTCCGGGCCAAATACATTTGCTCTGGCCCGGAGGGCCTTCATGTAATAGCCCAGGGTGTCAACCCTGGGTAATCCAAAATAATATTCAGGCCCGGAGGGCCGGTATCTGTGTAAGGGGTTTGAAGGTTAGAGGTTAGATATAAGGATAATATAGGATGTTGAGCTATCTCTTAAGGCGTTTATTTTTGTTACCTTTAACAATCTTGTGCATTGTGCTCGTCAATTTCGTGATTATCAATCTGGCTCCTGGCGATCCAGTGACGATCACTGATATCTCTCCAGATGGAGCTGCGAGTCGAAGGGCCGATCGCTCAGTGGCATTTGGTGGAGATGAACGCTATTTGCAGTTTCGTGAACACTATGGGCTGACCTTGCCGATTCTGTTGAACACTTGGCCCTGGACATCTCAAGAGCAGGTTATCGAAGAACTGAAGGTGCTCGTCACAAAGAGAAGCCCTCCGAGTAGTCTGGAAGAAATGTCGGTAAAGGATTACGATGCACTGCGAGTTGCTTTTGGAGATCGTTCAAAATATGTGATGCCCCAGTTATTGCAAGTTGTTGAGAATGACTCCTATCCGTTGGATATGCGTGCAATGGCATCGCGGTTTTTTGCACGTGGAGGATCAAAAATGGTCTACCTTGGGTCTAACCTTACCGATATACAGAAAGCAGCAAATGAGAAAATATCAGCCGATAATTATCTCTTGAGGGGATTGGTGATCACTCCAACTGATACACCACAGGCTGTGGAAAATAAAATATCACAGATGTCAAAGTGGTATAAAGATAATGTTCAGTTGTATCATTTTGTGCCCACGACAACTGAAAAGCTCAATATCTTATTTTTTGAGACACGACTATATCGCTATATGAGTCGAGTCATGACTCTTGATTTTGGGACGATGCGCAATGATGATAATAAGACCGTCATCAGTGAAGTAACACGTCGTTTTAAATACTCCCTTACGTTGGCAATCTTACCGATGCTGATCACGTTTGTGCTTTGTCAGTTTTTTGGTTTTATCATGGCTTATCGTCAAAATAGCTGGGAAGACCACTCTCTGAATCTATTTTTTCTCGTTTTATATGCACTCCCCATTTTTGTTGTCGCCCCTTTTCTCATCGAAGAGATTGCACTAAATCGGGATTTTCCTTTTACGGATGTGCCGATTCCAATCAGTGGATTTACCAGTGCGGATCGAGTGTATAACGAATTGAATTCCTATCAGCGGTTGTTGGATGTCCTTAAGCACATTTTCTTGCCTATCATTGCCATTATGTATGGAAGTTTAGCTGCTCAGACGCGACTTTCACGGACCGCTGTGCTTGAGGTCCTTCGACAAGACTATATCAGAACAGCTAGGGCCAAGGGGTTATCTCCGGCAACGATTCTATTTAAGCATGTGGGTAGAAATGCTTCTATTACGATTGTGACCTCGATTGCGAGTTCATTGGGAATTGTGCTTGGGGGGTCTTTAATCGTTGAAACCTTATTTGAGATTAATGGGTTTGGCAAGTTCTTTTACGATGCGATCCTGAATCGAGATTACAATGTGATTTTGTTTTCCTCCTTTGCAGGTTCCTTGTTATCGCTTGCAGGCTATTTGGTTGCCGATATAGCTTATACAGTTCTTGATCCTCGATTAACTTTGGAGTAGCTGTTTTATGTCAGCAAATGAAGATACCTACCGACAGATCATCTGGAAACAATTTCATAAACGGATTCTTGGCAGAATAGCTCTTTATATTCTTATTCTATTTTGTCTTGTGGGAATCTATGCACCCTTTTTAGCATCAAGTAAACCCCTCTTTGTGAATTATGATGGTGTTTGGTACTTCCCTCTATTCCGCTATTTGTTCTATCGAGGTTTCTATACCAAGGGGCTAGACATTTTTTTTAACCTTTTGATGTTTACAGCACCCTTGGCTATTTTAGCAGGCTATTTTCTAAGACGTCATACGCGAATCCTTTTTGTCACTCTCTTGGGAATTTTTGCCATTCAGTTTGCTTTATTCCTCTATTTTTGTTTTGGTCCGGTATTGGATCCGGCTTCAGATAGTCAGCTCAGTCGACAGCAACAACAAGAGCTGGTCTCACACTCGTTACCCGACTGGAATTTTGATCTAAAGTATATGAATGATTACAAGAAATTCAACCTCGTATTGACCTATCAGTTGCAAGAAAGGCAGCAGCAAAATCTCCAAACTTATATTGGTTCTCGCCACCTCCCCACTTTATGGCAACAAAAGAGAGATAATGAAGAACGTGAAATCAAACGGTACCAATCTGAGCTCGCTTCTAGTAAACCTGATAGCAACGAATATCAGATCGCAAAGGCTTCAATCACTTACCTTGAGCAACGTCATCAGTGGATAGCCGACCAATCAAAATTATTGACCGATGAGGTGATGCCACTCATTCGTCCTTTTCATTGGCAGGATGATGCTGGTGGCAGTCAAGAGCTGAATCATCTTGTTCCTTTCTGGGATCAGACGCGCGTTAACCGCACAGACTTGGTTGCTGCTCTCATATTTGGGGTGCGCATTTCCCTTGTTGTAGGGATATTGTCAGTATCATTAGCATTGATGATTGGTCTGCCTATCGGAGCGTTTGCGGGGTTCTATGGCGGGAAATTCGATATTTTAATGAGTCGATTCCTAGAGGTTTGGGAAGCGATGCCCACCTTCTTCATGCTTTTGATGGTGGTGGCGATCATGCAGAATAAGTCGATATTTTTAGTTATCGCCATCATTGGGTTTTTCGGATGGACCTCATTTAGTCGTTATATGAGAGGAGAATTTTTTAAGCAACGCAATCTACCCTATGTGGAAGCGTGTCGCGCAATCGGGTTTAATGATTCATATATTATATTTTCACACATCCTCCCAAATGCGATTCCTCCTGTGCTTACCCTTCTTCCATTTGCCATCATGGGGGCGATCACGAGTGAGGCGGGTCTTTCGTTTCTAGGGTTAGGTGAAGAGGGGTCATGTTCATGGGGGGTATTGATGGATGAGGGACGTTCTGTCTTTCCTGGAGAGTCAGGCTTGCTTTGGCCTCCAGCGATCCTGCTAACGATTCTGCTTGTGACAATTGCGATCGTGGGGGATACCCTACGCGATGCTCTCGATCCCAAGATGCACCGTTTATAAAGCGGCAATTCATCGCAAAGAAAAGGCCAAGATACGCAAAGGACGCGAAGAGCAAAAAAACAAAAAAACGAAAATCTTAACACAGAGGCACAGAGAACACCGAGAGGAGGGGTTTACTACAGCAAATCATCCCCTCCTCTCAGTGTTCTCTGTGCCTCTGTGTTAAGATTTTCGTTTTTTGCTCTTCGCGTCCTTTGCGTATCTTGGCCTTTTCTTTGCGATGAATTGTGCTTTTGTTAGAAGTTACGGATACCTGAAAGGATTGGAAGGTCGTAATATTGGATAGAAGATGCCTTGAAATGCTCCCTCGAGTTGAAAGCATCACTGTCTCCATCAAAGATCATGGTATGTAAAAATGTGGCGGATTTATTTTGGCTTAGGCATTCATAGGAGTCTTTTCTAATCGTTTCAATCTTTTTTAAGAAATTCGTTGCCCGTTCGCGTTCAGCTTGATCGTTATTGCGTCTGTTATTTTTGATTTGAATAAGCGAGAAAGTCTTGTGAGAGCGATATTTTTGGAGAAGTTCTTCTCTTTCCGGACAATTAAGAAATGCCTTGTCTTTTTGGGTCTCTAATGTGAATAACCATTCAGGGGCAAATTGTCCGTAGATGAAAGCTCCGTGGGGAAGGTCTGATGTATAAAACCCATCTTTCCATTTTGCTGATAAACCTGGAGTGAATTTTATATTAAATATCTGTGCCAAAGCACTTGGAGTGTAATTTCGATATTTATCTAGTTTTTTCATTTCCTCATCGGTATAATCGCGCTCGTTACTTCCCATCCCATGACGTTTGATAGATTCTAATGACACCCTATTAGTGCCATGATAGGTATATTGGTTAATACGGCTTTTGTAAAGATGGATCAAGATTTCTTTCCAGTCTTTTTCCCAATCGAGTTGTTTTTTGATTTCAACAAGTTTGATTGCCGCTTGTTCAATCCTGTTTGTACGGTAAAAACTACCCTCACCACTAAGCTTTCCATTATTAGCATTAACACTGGAGAGTGTTTCTAAAAGTTCTTCAGGGGTTGCATCCAGAGATTCTGCTAGGGGCATCAGATGAATAAAACCACATAACAACTGAAGTTTGTGTTCATCTTTCGCATTGATATATTTATCAAATTGAAAAAGGATGTTCAGTTTAGCAGTTTGGTCGACAGGAACATACTTTCCATCAATTGCGCAATCCTCTTCAACTGGACGAATAAGTGATTCAAGTAGTGCTTCGGCTTTTTCGGCAGCGATTCTCTCGTTTTCAATGGCTAATTGTTCTGCTTGTCTCTTCTGCTCTGCAGCTTGAATCTTGCGTTCTTGTTCAATTTGTGCCCACTTACGATTTGAATAATCGCGTAGAATTCCGTCTACAGTTTTATTGAAAGTGGAATAGGCTGCGTCAACATCTCGACCCAATAGCTTCATGAAAAATTTATAAATAGCACTATGAGCTTTATTATAATCCCTAGAGCGTATGTTAACATTTCCTTGAAGTTGATATAATAACGAACTTTCTGTTTCACCTATTGTTGAAGAGTTCAAAGATCGAATTGTCTCTTCCATCTTACGAATATTTTGAGCTAGACTATTACGTCCTTGAAGAATTTCGCAAAAAGTCAAGTCGGTTCGTTTTCCATGACTAATGGAATTGCTAGAATTATTGAAAATCCATCTTCCATGAGAAGGAATAGAATTAAATTGATTTAAAGCATTAATCATAAGGATATTGTATCATAAATAATTTTTTTTGTAAAGATTGAAATGGGGTAAAGTAGGATCAATAGACCACGGACTAAAGTCCGTGCCACAAATTTCTTGTTACAAACTTATTGTGGCACGGACTTTAGTCCGTGGTCTTGCTTGGGTGCTCAGTGCTTTTATTAGGAAGGCAGCATGAAAGAAAGCAAGGCGGTAATATGGTCGATTGGGCCTTTTACAGCCGTTACTTCGAAGGTGCCACTGAAAATATAATGGATGATATAGAATAGGATAATGGACAAAACAGCCCCTGCAGGGACTGTAAACATCCACGAAATAATGATATGGCGTGTTGTTCTTAAATCGAGAGCTTCAATCCCGCGGGCTAGCCCAACACCAATTACAGCCCCCACTAGGGTGTGAGTTGTTGAGATAGGGAGCCCTAATCGAGAAGCAACCAAAATCGTCGCTGCGGCACCAAATTCTGCAGAAAATCCCCGTGTAGGAGTCAGCTCTGTAATTTTCTTTCCAATGGTCTCGATAACGCGCCAACCCCAGGTGGCGAGTCCAATGACGATACCAACGCCCCCCAATCCGAGCACCCAAGTCGGAATAGTTGCATTTTCCGAAATGGTTCCAGTCAAGAGGATGTCGATGGCAGCTGCCAGAGGACCAATTGCATTTGCAACATCGTTAGCTCCGTGAGCAAATGCCATTAGGCAAGCGCTCATGATTTGTAGGTAGCCGAAAATTTTCTCCACGATGGCATATTCGACCTGTTGCGTTCCTGTATCGACTTTATGTTGGTAGGTAATGCGACGTAGGCAGAGGATACTGATGAAATAACCGACTAATCCAAAGAATGTGCTGATGAGTGTGGATTGAAAGAAATTCAGATCGAGATCGATATTTGTTAGGCCCTTATAAAGCATGATGAGGGAAAGGACAAATACGACGCCGAAGACGAGTGAAGGAGTGATTTTTTTCGCTGCTGCAACAGGGTCTTCTGCATAAAAAACCCGATGCCGTAATAGATTAAAAATACCAAAAGCAAGTATCCCACCAAATAGAGGAGAGATGACCCAACTCGTTGCAATGAAGGTTACATTTTCCCAATAGATGGCATCGACTCCACCAATGACTGCGCCAAAACCTATAACAGCACCTACAATCGAGTGGGTAGTGGATACTGGCCATCCGTAATAGGAAGCAATTTGCAGCCATGCCCCAGCAGAAAGAAGGGCTGCTAACATCCCATAGACTATGATGATCGGATCTTTGAATATTGTAGAGTCGACAATCCCTTTTTGGATCGTTTCTGAAACATGAGAGCCGAAAAAGAAAGCTCCCGAAAACTCTAAGATGGCTGCAATAATGACTGCCTGCCGTAGAGTGAGTGCGCCAGATCCTACTGAAGTCCCCATGGCATTTGCCACATCATTGGCTCCAATATTCCATGCCATGTAAGCTCCGGCAAGGACGACAAGTATCAATAGGATTGTTTCAGATGGCATAGTCAATTATTTTAGTTCTAGGGTTACTCGAATTCTCAAAGCAAGCATCTCAGAGAGGTTTGAAATTGCTGCAACAGATTCACAAATATTTTGCCACAGATGGAAAGTTGTGTAGGGCATTTCATTTTCTACTTGATAGAGTTTTTTTAGTAGAAAGCGTTGTAAGATATCAACTTCTTGTTCTTTTTCAGAGACAATGTCCACCATGGCACACACTTTCTCAGCTTCAACTCCTCCAAACGAGGATTCCAACAACTCATGCATTTCCTTAATGATGAGTAGGGCGGAGTCAAAAGTAGAGATGTTTTTGGACAGGAACTCACAGAATTCAGCCTTAAAAGAGGGGAGTAGGTCAATGTGTTTTAGAGTGATGAGGACTGCAATATTTCCTGCTTTATCGGCAATTTTATCTTGAGTCGCTAGAATTTCGAGGAGTTGGCTATGGTCGATAGGAAGAAATAGACTTTTAGGTAGGTGGTTGCGGATGTCATTTTTAGTACGATCTGCCTCATGTTCAAGTGTTCCGATTAGGTTTGCTACCCTCTCCAATTCCTGATAATCGTGATTTTCCAGAGCTAAAAAGAGATCATTTAAGAGGTGAACACAGCCGGAGACTTTTTCCATATGCGACTGTAATAGGGCAAAAGGTGAACGTCCGAAGACACTGAAAATTGTACCTAGCATTCTTATTCCAATAATGATTTTTGTTTTAACTCCCCAATATAGATCAATATGGAATAAAAATCTATTCCTAAAACTAGGTACGTGATAAAATAAAGATTGTGGAGAATTGCAGATATTAGGACAGGGATGTTTTTATGGCTACTATAGATAACTTAGAACTAAGTGTTTATAATATGTACGCGATGCGAACGCGGATGATTGAACAAATCAATCAGCAGTACCATCTCGATCAAGCCTCAAGCATTCCACCTCAAATTCAGATGATGGATAACTATCCTAGGTTAACAGAACTCGATCTGTTACTGGGAATTATCCCGTTAAATGCCCCCTGGGCTCTCTTCTTACCCCCTAAGAAATTCCGCACCACGCGCCGCTCTCCTTTTGCGTTTTATCGCGTTGCACCTAGTCTAGGATCAATGGAAGAACAGGAGAGACAGGAACGACAGCTTGATGAAGAAGAGTGTGAAACTCCCGATGAATTGAAAGAAAAAGTTGCCATAAAGGGTTGTTTCAAACAAATCGGAGAGATCAATAGATGGCTTGGACATATTATCGGCCGTGTCGGACAGTTTCTGCAAGGATAACACATGAGCAATAAGAATTGGTGTCAGTTACTCGGTTGGACTGATGAACAGCTAGAAGAGCTTCGCTATACGGGATATGCCTACATCAGACAAGGAAAGTACGACATTGCAATCTCATTTTTCGAAGCTCTTGCCGCTCTCGATCATGAAGGTTCGTATGATTCTCAGACCTTAGGAGCCCTTTATCTACAACTCAATGAACCCAAGAAAGCTCTTCACTGGTTGGATCGTGCTCTCAAAGTTGAAGGGGATCATGGGCCTACGCTGCTCAATCTATGTAAAGCTCTATTTATGCTTGGGAAGAATGATGAAGGCATAAAATTAGCGACTATTCTCAAAAAAGAACCTGACCCCGCCATATCAAATGTGGCTACAGCTCTTCTTCTGGCTCATAGCTAGCAACTACTCTTGGCAGAAATCTCAGTAGAAAAGACCAAAGGCAATTCATCGCAAAGGCGCAAAGGTACGCGAAGAGCGAACAAGAAAACAGAGATTAGCACATCAATCGGTATGCCGTGGCACGAGGTTAACAGGATAAGAATAGCCATAATAAATAGTAGCCTTGAAAGAGCACCCGAGGTTTGGCCGCCCTTTCATGCGCAGGTGAGGTGCAACTTTATTTCACATTGCTTGCGCATGAAAGGGCGGCCAAACCTCGGGTGAAGCACTTTCATTTTTTACGCCTTCTCATGACTTGCACTCCGTGCAAGTCATGAGAAGGCGTAAAAAATGAATTTAGCCAGATTCTCTTAACTACTCATCCTTATCCTGCTTATCTTGCCGGCGAAGCCGATCCTGCTTATCCTGTTAACCTCGCGCCACGGCATACCGATTGATGTGCTAATCTCTGTTTTCCTGTTTGCTCTTCGCGTACCTCTGCGGCGCTTTGCGTCTTTGCGGTAAGGTGCGTTTGTCTAGCAGTCACTATCCCTCTTTGTCTTGAATTGCCTTTATTTCTTTGTTGTTCTTTTAGGGATCGTCGCGGCCACCATGCCCACACCACGGATTGCACCTCAGGATACGCTTGATCGTGAGCCATCCTCCACGAATAACCCCATATTTCTTGATGGCTTCAATGGCATACTGGGAGCAGGTTGGGGTAAAACGACAGACATTCCCAATTAAGGGAGAGATACAGAGTTGATAAAGGCGAATAATTCCAACGGCAATGGTTTTCATATCACGCCAAAGACGTCTCGCAAGAGAGCAATCGCCACTTCAATGACGATAAGGCTGATGATAGTCCACTCAAGACGACTCGAGTGTAAATGGTTGAGTTCTGTGCCTAACATCTCGAATAATCCGTGGATCACATCGAGTCGCTGATTGAGGATTTCCACTCGTCTTTTGATGTCGAGGTAGTTGGCCGTCATCATGTAGAGAGGCTCAAGCTCAGGGTATTCCCAAAAAAATTCTGGAGTATCAAGCACTTCCATATAGAGATTGATTGAATTGCGCTCGATGAAGAGCTGTCCCATTTTGCGTCGGATTTCTGGACGAGATAGAGGGATTTTCCCTTTTTTGGCTAATTCCTCTGGAATGACTTTGGTTGCATTGAATGTCTTTTTGAGAGCCGTTTCGAAAGAATTCAATTTGACTGACTGGGCAATTCCGTGAGAAAGGGCGAGAATTGTGACGATGTCGTGATTAGGAAGAATGATTTCATCTTCGAAAATTTTCGCTGTTTCTCCGTAAGTGAAGGTGAATTCATCTATTTCAACATCGTCAAGACGTTGTTGTTCAAATGCGACGGCATCTTCATGAACAATCTTTCTCGCAAGTTCTTTTGTCGCTCCCCAGAATACGGCGACGCCGTAGGAGAAAAAGAATGCTTCACAGGAGACCCCGTCTTTGTTCATAGCGACATGAACGACGTCTCTGTAAAGAGTGGCTCTATGAGATACACGCATCACCTCGTAAAGAGGTCTGATGCTGTATGTGGTTGCTATTGAGATAGCACAACAATCCATAAAAAATCTTATATTAACGTTTTTGATCTTCAAGAGAGGAAATGTGTAGATAGTTGCGAAAAGGGGGAGTTGAACCCCCACGAGGTTGCCCTCACTACCACCTCAAAGTAGCGCGTATACCAATTCCGCCATTTTCGCATAGTGTATCAAGTCTAGAGAGTGTAGATCCTACCAGTTTACCCAAAATTAGTGCAACAAAAATCTCAATAAAGTGATTTGCCTATATTTATTGCAATAAAAAATTGATTCGCTTAAATCTAAGAAGCATCCCCAAAAGGAGAAACACATGATTAATACCGATCTTAAGAATAAGCATGTGCTCATTCTTGAGGATAGCACTACGCAAGCGTTATCACTGAAGGAAACTTTAGAAAAAAATCAATTCATTGTGCATATCTCGAAGAATGGTGTCGAGGGATTAGAAAAAATTAAGGATAAACTCCCAGATATAATTATTAGCGATATAGGAATGCCTGAAATGGATGGCTATGAATTTTGTAAGCAGATTAGGTCTTACGAAGAATATAACGCAATTCCCGTCATTTTATTGACCAGTCTAACCAATCCCTTAGATGTAATTAAGGGGATAAATTGTGGTGCTGATGGATTTTTGGCCAAACCGTGTGATAGCGACATCCTGATCACCACCATCCAAAACACGGTAAAGAATGTCCAGCTAAAGAATAAATATCCTCGTGAATCTTTGACCTTGTTTTTTGGTGATCAGGCACACTCACTCACTATTAATCAAATACAAGTCATAGAACTTTTACTTTCCACATATTCGGGTGCCATCCAAAAAAATAAGGAACTTGAAAAGGCTTATAGAGAACTGGAAGAAAAAAATAAAAAACTTAGAGAACTCGATGAGAAAAAAAATTACCTGTTAGGGATCGCAGCCCACGACTTAAAAAACCCCTTGGCAGTGATTTCTGCTTTAAGTAGTTTTCTTTTACATCACTCTAAAATTCCTGTTGATGCGAAAAAATCTCACGAAATGATCAAACGGATTGACGACTCAAGCACATTTATGCTTGAGGTGATTGACGATATCTTGGACTTTGCTGCTATTGAATCGGGGACATTGATATTACATCTATCTGAAGTCAATTTACCAGAGCTCATCCAAAAGGATATGCTTTTTTTTGAAAGCTTAGCAGAAGTAAAAGGGGTCTCATTAGAGTTTAATTACAAAAAACCTATTCCACTCATTCGGTGTGATCCCAATAAAATTTCTCAAGTGATCAATAATTTAATTATCAATGGAAGTAAGTTCTCCCACCCTAAAGGGGTATTAGAGCTCTCTCTAGAATCATCTGAACATGAAATCACAATCAGCATCAAGGACTCAGGAGTTGGTATGTCAGAAGAAGCTCTCTTACAGTTGTTTCAACCATTTTCTGAAACCAGAACGAAGGGAACTGTTGGAGAAAAAGGAACTGGACTTGGGCTCTTTATTGCACGTAAAATCGTGCAAGCTCACCATGGCAAAATCTGGGCTGAGAGCCAATTGGACAAGGGCTCTGTATTTCATGTTTCCCTTCCTCTCAATGTCACGTAGGTTGTGACACGGACTTTAGAGGTGATTCCACAATAATGTCACAAATACATTACTCGCAGGAATCAGGGGATTATTGCCAACGGAAACTGGTCAATGTTGTTAACAATGTTTGTATTATACGCATCAAGCTGTTGAATCAAATTTGGCACTGCAGGTAAAGTGAATTTCGCAATGAGTGCATCAAGAGCCTTTTCGTCTTTTGTATATGACTTAAATTCTTGAAAAAAGCCAAAGAGAGCTTTGTTTGCACTAAAGTTTAGATTTACGGTTCCCACTAAAGCGTCAAAGACTTTAGCTGCGCGTGCAGGAAGAGTTGCTCTTGCATCGACAAATGGAGTAATATAATCGTTATTGAATGCCTCAAGTTGTCCTTTTTCACTATTCACTAAAATGGGAATAATATTACGCGCAATGTCTACTCTAGTGTTCTCAAGAGCCCTATAGTAGAAAATTTTTGTTTCTAGATCCTTGATTCCATCCTTCATTTGAGCAAGACCTTCAAGTATAGGGAAAGCGAATTTTCCAATGAGGAGATCTCGAGCATTTGGATTATTTATATAGGCCTCAAATCGTATGAAGGCCGCTCCAAGTTGTGGATTGACATTGAAATTACCGTTGACAGCCTGTACTAATGCATCAAAAACCTCAACTGTGCGTGCAGGAAGAGTTGCCCGTAAATTGATGTTTGGCGTGATGTGTTTAGCATTGAACTCTTCAACGCTAAGTTTTGAGTCGGCTATTAAGGTCATAATGACACTTCTAGCAATCTCGATCATTTTGAGTTGCAAGTTTTCTTGATATTCGGCTTGTTTGGGTGCTAGGCTTTCTGATAGATGCTGCGCGATCATATGACCATTAACTATCACATTTTGTACTGGGTTCATTTTATATCTCTATTTACTATAGTATAGTTGATTAATGCAGAGATTGTATATTTTTTATCAAAAAATAGCAATTACAATTGATTTAGTAATCGAAAACCACGGACTAAAGAGGTGATTCCGTAATTTCAATTTGATGCCTTTTTGAAGATTGCCACGGCAGTGGCTTAAGAATTTAGCCCCGTGTGACGGAGCCTCTTGGCGAGGGAACGCGGGGTAACCGAAAAGAAAATGCAGCCGCGGAAGCGGTGTAAGAGGTTATGAAGAATGTTGATTAGATATTTTTTACCAGACAATCATACATAACAAACGGTTTCTGGGTAATTCTTGCACCGTTACCGCGGCTTTACTTTCTTCTTATTATACCCCGCGTTCCCTCGCCAAGAGGCTCCGTCACACGGGGCTAAATTCTTAAGCCACTGCCGCGGCAATCTTCAAAAAGGCATCAAATTGGAATTACGGAATCACCTCTAAAGTCCGTGGTTTTATTTTTCTAAGATTGAGTTAAAAAACTCTTTTATTTTTACAGCAAGGGAAGGTTCGAGAGTCAATTGACTGAGAAGAGAGAAATCACGACAAAGCGTTAAGACTTCGATGAGTTGTTGTTCTTCAGCGCTCATAGGGAAGAGGCGGCTATCATTTAGCAGCCCCTCATGGCGCAGGGTTTTGAGGCGAAAGCTCGAGCTAATTGTCAGTGGAGAACCAATTTTGGGAAGCATTTTCAGGTAATAGATAAGAAGCTGATAAAGTTTCTGAGCTGCTTTGCCCGGGAGTTGAGTAGCATTTATAGCATTGAGCATATCGCAAGCCGCTTCTAGGATCTCAAGATTTTTCCTCAACTCAATCTGGGGGTTGATCACATCAATTTGATAGCAGGAACATAGGTCACTGCGCCCTTGTGTATAGATTGCTTCGACGATATTCAAAGGATTTGTGCTACTTCCCTTGCTCTTATTTGAAAGATAGGCCCCTTTGACATAGAGTTTGACCAATCCATGGTCAGGTGTAAATAGAGAAAGAATGCGGTCGTTTTCCCCTGCAGGAGAGGCTTTGGTAATAATTCCTTCAGCTTGTACTTTCTGCATATTTAGGACTGACTCTTGTTTCTTGCGTTAATAGGGAAAACGGCATAAAATTGCGTTAAATTGAGGTAACCATGGACAAAAAAACTACTTTTCGAACAGATCCTTCACAGAACTACATTGAACGCGATCCTCAACCACTCGATGCACTATTTATGCCCAAAACTGTTGCAGTGATCGGCGCTAAAGATGAACCTGGTTCTGTGGGTTCGACAATACTAAATAACTTAATCGAAGGGGGATTTTCTGGGCAACTCTATCCAGTCAATCCGAAAAGAAAAGAAGTTTGGGGGTTGAAGTGTTACCCCTCGATCAGTGATGTTCCTGCCCAAGTCGACCTCGCGATCATTGTTACTCCAGCTGCCACAGTGCCTGCTCTTGTCTCCCAATGTGTCGATGCGAAAGTCAGATCGGCCATCATCATTTCGGCTGGATTCAAAGAATTGGGACTCCCAGGACAGCAGTTAGAGGACGAGATTTTGCGCCACGCAAGGCGTGGTAGAATGCCAATTATTGGTCCGAATTGTCTAGGGGTGATGAATCCAATTCACAAATTAAATGCCACCTTTGCGCGTGGGATGGCATTACCCGGAAATATCGCGTTTATTAGTCAGTCGGGAGCAATGTGCACGGCTGTCTTGGATTGGAGTTATCGAGAAAAAATTGGTTTTAGTTCTTTTGTGTCGATTGGTTCAATGGCCGATGTCAATTGGGGATCGTTGATCGATTATTTGGGAAGTGACCCTCATACGCATAGTCTGCTCCTTTACATGGAAACTGTGGGGGATGCCCGTTCATTCTTGACAGCAGCACGTGAGGTAGCCTTAGAAAAGCCGATTGTGGTGATTAAGGCTGGAAGGAGCCAGGCAGCGGCTGATGCGGCAGCCTCCCATACTGGATCACTCACAGGCAGTGACGATGTTTTTGATGCCGCTCTGGAGCGAGTGGGGGTATTGCGCGTCAATTCGATTGCTGAGCTGTTTAGCATGGCATCCGTGTTGGGACGGCAGCCTCGCCCTCAGGGACCACGTCTGACGATTGTGACGAATGCTGGCGGACCCGCAGTGTTAGCGACCGATGCGACTGTATTGAATCATGCCCAGTTGGCAACACTTGATGAATCGACAATTACTAAATTGAATACTTTTTTGCCAAAAGCATGGAGTCATGGCAATCCCGTGGATATTTTAGGAGATGCCACAGCGGATACTTATGCTAAGACATTAGAAGTGCTGTCAAAGGATGAAGAGTCAGATGGAGTATTAGTAGTGCTCTCTCCGCAGGATATGACTGATCCGACAGCCGTGGCCAAAGCTGTAAAGGCTTATTCAAATATGAATAAACCTCTTCTCGCCAGTTGGATGGGTGGAGATACGGTGAAAGAGGGAATTGAAATCTTGAATAATGCAAATGTTCCCGTTTTTGAGTATCCCGACGATGCCGCTAAAACGTTTGCGATGATGTGGAAATATAGCCGAAACATACAAATTTTATATGAAACCCCTGACATTGGTCAGCGAGAGAGTTACAACGAGAAAGATACTCAGTTCAAGAATGTGCAAGAAATTATCGCCTCCGTACAAAAAAGCGACCGAACTCTCCTCACAGAAGCGGAGTCAAAACAGCTTCTCGGAAGTTATGGAATTCCCGTCGTTGAAACTCACGTAGCTAAAACCATTGACGAAGCTGTGACCGCTGCTTCAAAAATGAGTTTCCCTTTAGTACTAAAGCTTTATTCAGAGACCATTACCCATAAAACGGAAGTGGGAGGGGTTAAACTCAATTTAAGAACCCTTGAAGATGTGAAAAATGCCTTTGATGAAATCAAAGAGAGTGTAACTAGATTAGCAGGTGCCGAACATTTTGGCGGAGTCACGGTACAGAAAATGATTAAACAGGGTGGTTATGAACTGATTTTAGGCAGTTCAACCGATCCGCAGTTTGGTCCGGTACTGCTCTTTGGTTCGGGGGGGCAGCTCGTTGAAGTCTTTAAAGATCAGGCTCTGGCACTTCCTCCATTGAATGCGAAGTTAGCGCGCTTTTTTATGGCAAAAACAAAAATTTATGAAGCTCTTTGTGGGGTACGTGGACGGAAATCAGTCGATTTAGATGCACTCGAAGCGATCCTAGTCAATTTTTCCAGGTTGATTGTTGAACATCGAAGAATTAAAGAATGCGATATCAACCCTTTACTGGTATCTGAAGATCATATCATTGCAGTCGATGCACGGATCGTCTTACACGATGCATCCATCAAGGATGAAGACCTTCCAAAATTAGCCATCAGGCCCTATCCGTTGAATTATGTCGTTCATTCTCATTTGAAGAATGGAGCCCCTGTGATCCTACGTCCGATTCGTCCAGAAGATGAAAAACTGATCGTGGCTCTGCATAAAGAACTTTCGGAACATAGTGTCAGACAACGCTATTTTGAGTTCATGGGATTAGATGAACGTGTGGCCCACGAACGATTGATTCGGATCTGTTTTCCCGATTATGAGCGCGAATGGAGCATTGCCGCTGAAGTGGAGGTGAATAATGAAAGAAAGATCATTGGAGTGGGAAGATTATTCCGAGTTCCAGGAACAGATTACGCGCGATTTGCCATGATCATCATCGATGACTTTCATAATCTCGGATTGGGAACACAGCTGTTACGTCATTTGATCAGTATTGCAAAACAAGAGAAAATCAAAAAAATTAATGCTTGCATCCTCAACGAGAACATTGGAATGATCAAGCTCTGTAAATCATTGGGTTTTGAAATAACCCCACAGAAAGATCCAGAGATTCTCGATGCTCAATTGTCTATCAGTGAAAGCGGGGATGAATGACAGCACAGATCTTGGCTACTAACATCGTCAAAAAACTAGTTAAGGCTGGATATACGGCCTATTTTGCTGGTGGCTGGGTGCGTGATTATTTGCTTGGGCATCCTTCTGAAGATGTCGATATTGCCACAAATGCTCCTCCTGAAGTGATCCTCGATTTATTCCCGCATACAATATTGGTGGGGCTCGCCTTTGGAGTGGTCGTTGTTGTTGAAGATGGACATCAATTTGAAGTGGCCACATTTCGACGCGATCTGGAATATGTCAATGGACGTCAACCCACAGCGATTGAATTGTCGACTCCAGAAGAAGATGCAGTTCGTCGCGATTTCACCATCAATGGGATGTTTTACGATCCCTTAGAAGAAACTGTCTATGATTATGTCCATGGACAGAATGACCTGCACCATCAGATCATCCGCTCGATTGGCGATCCTTACCAACGTTTCAATGAAGATCGACTCCGCATCGTCCGAGCGATCCGTTTTGCAGCTCGTTTTGGATTTACCATTGATTTTGATACGCAAGAGGCTATCCGAGCAAATGCTGATAGTTTGTTTCCTGCTGTGGCCATGGAACGCATTTGGCAGGAATTTTGTAAGATGTCGAAATACCCTCGTTTTGACCAGGCGATCATCGAGATGCATCGCTTAGATGTTTTACAAACAATTTTCCCTGAATTGAAAAATGTCCATCTCAATGAGATTAAACATCGAGTCGCTCATTTTAGTCGTTTTCCTTCCAATGTGGAGACGATTTGGTATTTACTTGAACTGTTCCCCAAAGAGACAGTTGAAGAGGCGGAAAATTTATGCACCTATTTGCGTACAAGCAATTCCGATGCTAGCCTTGCACGTTTTTTTATTGCGATAAGGATGGAAGTGGAGAAAGATCATCAAGGAAATTTTGATAAATGTGTCTGGGCTCTCCTTTATGCCCACCCAGCGGTTAAGACAGCTCTAGAGATAATAGCGCTTAGTCAAGCTGACCCTTCTGCATTCTTATCTAAGCACAATCAAAGGATCGATTCCCTTGCTCGACATATCCAACGTATCCAATTGAAAACACCTCTCATCAATGCGGCTATCTTGCAGAAGCATGGGGTTGTTCCAGGAAAAAAAATGGGACTTCTGTTAAAAGAGGCGGAAAGGCTTGCGATCCTTCAGGACTTTAATGAAGTGGATCCTCTAATGGTTGCCCTAAAAAATAGTGAAATTTGGAATCAGCTCTAAAGTCCGTGCCACAATAAATTTGTGGCAACCTATTTGTGGCACGGACTTTAGTCCGTGGTTATGACATAAACTTTAGTCCTTAAATAAAAACGAGTTACACCTATGTTAAAACATATTTCTAGTGTTCAACACCCATTGGTCAAGCACCTTGTCAAGCTTCGACAAAATCGCGATTACCGCTATGATCATCATAGTTTACTCGTAGAGGGGATCACGATGGTCACCGAAATGCGAAATGAAAATGGTTATAAAGTAATTGTAACTCTTGACGAACATCTCCTACCTCTCGGAATAAAAGCGGACGAAATCATCACTGTGAGTGAAGGGGTCATGAAGAAAATTTCTGGTGTTGAAAGTCCCGAAGGGATCGTCGCTGAAATCGCGATGCCCGAGCCTGCCTCACTACAAGGAAAGCGGTTTCTAATCGCTATCGATGGAGTGAGCGATCCTGGAAATCTGGGCACATTGCTTCGTTCAGCTCTTGCCTTGGGATGGGAAGGGGCTTTTATTGTAGAAGGAAGTTGTGATCCTTTTAATGAAAAGGCCATGCGCGCAGCCCGTGGAGCCACCTTTCGTCTCCCTATCGCATGGGGCAACTGGGATGCTTTGGAAAAACTGATTCAAACTAACCAACTAACCCCACTAGTCGCGGACCTTTCAGGAAATCTTTTGTCAAAAGTAGCCTCACCAGATAAAATCTTGTTAGTATTGAGCAATGAAGCTAGAGGAGTTTCTCAGAGAGGAAAGAAAGTGTGTCAGCCGATCACCATCGAAATGCCCGGCGACATGGAGTCATTGAATGTCGGGGTTGCCGGAAGCATCATGATGTATGCCTTAAGGAAGTCCTAAACCAAAAAACCACGGACTAAAGAGGTGATTCCGTAATTCCCAAATCGGCCCTCCGGGCCTCTATATTTTTTTTGATCGACCCAGGGTTCCACCCTGGGCTCACACGTGTAGGCCCTCCGGGCCATTAATACATTTGCTATGGCCCGGAGGGCCTTCATGTAATAGCCCAGGGTGGAACCCTGGGTCGATCAAAAAAAATATAGAGGCCCGGAGGACCGATTTGGGAATTACAGAATCACCTCTTTAGTCCGTGGTTTAAGCCGTCAAACTCAGGAAATTCTTTTGTCTGAAATGATAGTATAAGATAAAATCTTGTTATATTACCATAGGGGGTTAAAAATAAAGTGGTTAACGGATTATAATGAGCAAAGACAATCATCGAGATCATGATAAACACCGTCCTAAACATTGGGTGGGCTGCGATATTGAAACCGAATATTTTGGTGAAGAGCGTAAAAGTGGAAAACAAGCGCGCAAACAGGCTTCAGCAAAGGATCGCTCCCAATACAAAACAACGGACCAACGTCAAGAGCTCAAACAATCTAAGGAATTTCAAGGGGACAAAGCAGCCTATGAACGCGGACGTGTTCTTTCCATCAACTCGCGTGGCATTATAGTCGATTCTGAAGGAAAAATCTTAACATGCTCTCTACGTGGATCTCTAAAGAAAGACAAAACACAGTTTAAAAACCTCGTGACTGTGGGAGACTTCGTTCTTTTTGAACACTCATCTCCCAATGAAGGGATGATTGCTCATGTCGAGCCACGTCGGTCTACTTTGTCGCGCGCTGAAAATCTATCTCGACGAAAAGAACAGCTCATTGCTGCGAATATCGATCAAGTGATCATCACGGTCTCAGTGGTCTCACCAGCCCTCAAATCATCGTTAATCGATCGCTATATCATCGCAGCACAAAAAGGAAATATGCAGCCGATTATCGTCGTGAATAAGATCGATTTACTGTCTTCTTCTGATGTCGATCCAGAATTATTAGCACAAGAAGCTCACACCTTTAGTGAGCTTTTGAATGCCTATAAGACTGCAGGAGTACCCGTTATTCCTGTGAGTTCTGTCACAGGTGAAGGGATTGATCTCCTTAAACAAGTCATGCATGATAAAGCCTCTGTCTTCTCCGGTCAATCAGGAGTGGGTAAATCCTCCCTCATTAATCAAGTCACTGGACAGTCCCTGCAAGTAGGGGGGATGGTAGGAAAAACGAATAAAGGTTCCCACACAACATCCTCAGCACAATTAATCCCGTTGGAGTCAGGGGGGTGGTGCATCGATACTCCTGGAATTAAAAGTTTTGGTGTTTGGGATCTCGATAAAGAAGAAATCGAACAGTACTTCCCAGAAATCTTTGAATGTGGTCACAAATGTCGCTATCCCGATTGCTCCCATTTTCTTGAGGAAGAGTGTGCTGTGATGGCCGCAGTAGAAAAGGGAGAGATTTCCTATTTGCGTTATGAATCCTACTTGACCCTAACCCAGGGCATCAAAGAAGACCATTTCCGTCGGTAGCCTCAAGATGAGGATGGAATAAACAAAAAAAGGCAATTCATCGCAAAGACGTAAAGTACCTTTGCGGTACTTTGCGTCTTTGCGATGAATTGCCTTTTGGCTAGATTCTCACTAAGACTGTTTGGATTCGAGGTCGGCGTCGGCAGCTACTTTGGGTTGTTGTAACAGGCCTCCGAGGATAAGCTGTGCAATGGGGTGATCGGCCATTGTGCTGGCCAACGCCACCATTTCTACTATTGTATCAAAATTCATGTGCTGCGCAAATGCCTTGGTTGCTTCACCTCGTTGTTCGATGGGCAAGAGCTGTGCTGTACGTGCCATACTGACGACATCCCCCAATTTTGCATAGAGTTTGCAAGTCTCGTTCAAGGCCTTGAATCGATATTCAAGATTTCTTTCGATCATCACAGCGACTTTTGCAGCATTTGGGGCATCTTCGTTTTCTATAAAGTGCTCATAAAGGTTGTAAAGGGCTAATTCCATTTTGACCACATCCGTGATCGTTTCAATTAATTTAAGTGCATCTCCATGCATTTCAGGATCAATTTTGACTCTCCACAACGAGATACAGGAGAGGAAATTCTCCTTAATTTCAATACCCTTGATATGGTTGAGAAGCACAAGGGCATCATCAATACGATCCTTAGCAATCATGCAATTGATAATAATTGAGACCATCTGATCGCGATGGTCCGAAGCTTCAGTTTCTAAAATTGTTACGAAGTTCATGGGATGTGTAAACAGGGTTTTAATTAGTTGCTGAAGTTCTTCTAATGATTTGCCTTGAATTTTCCTTTCGATAAGTAAGTTCTCTAAAGAGCGTTCTTTAATTTTTTGTCCCATTGAAAGATATCTATAGGGTTCTGTAATAGGATTTTTAATGATCTTCCAGTTGATCTTGGTTAAGTAACCCACCAAATCTTTCTGCTGCATAAAATATACGCGAAGGCTGATAGTTATGTTATCGACATTGATATGCCAAGCAAATTTTGCGATTAAATCAATGGTTTCGGAATTTCTTCTTGGGACTACAAACCCATTAAATGCCCATGAAAAAATTCTGTTACTATCCTCAATTTGGTGCATCTCTAATAGCGTTTCCAATGCATCTTCCAATTTTTCTTCGGCAATTAGTAGTTGGAAAATATCGTAAAGCAGCACTACTTTTGCGGGATTTTTGCCATATGCATTACGGAATCCTTCTGTTCCTGAAAACCCCCATCCAGTCATGTCTACAACTTTAAAATCATTAGAAATAAAAGAAATTGTACGTTTAGCTTCAGTAAAACGTTTTTCGTTAATCAAACTTTTTGCCAGGGCATCCAAAAAATGATTACGTCTATTTACGAATGAGAAATCCGGTGGGTCTATTATTCCTTCTGATAATTCAATCACTTGATTGAGAAATCTTGGTCTACTCATTTTTTGAATTAAGTTGACATCTGTCAGCAGGTCATAATTCGTGGGATACAACTCGATAAAAATCGCAAAGGAAAGTTCTATATCATTAACTTTAAGAAACTCAGGAAGAATTTCTCGTTTAAGTTTGTTGTGGGCAACAGGGGGATTTTGTGCTTCAGTACCTGCTGCAGACGCTCTATTACCAGGGATTTGAACAAGTGGAACTTGAACAAGTGAAATCAATGCAAGGGCTTCATAACAGCGCCCAGCTTTAATAAGTGCATCTATTCTGTCCTCAGTTACAGGGTCGGTCTTAGTCCCAATATAGTAATTGATGGCTTCTCGAACGACACTTTTTAGGAATCTAAATTGTTGTTCTTTAAGAGCTGTATTTAAATTTTCTATAATTTTGTCCACATTATTAATTCCTGGTTTCCCAGCAATAGTTAGGTGCATGAATATCCAAGAGCGTATATGCATCTTTACTTTAGCTAAATTTGTCGGATTTAACAAAGGGAGGGTGGAAATGGCGTAGTTAGGTATTAAACCACCTTGAAAAACAGGAGCTTGTTCTTCATTTTCGGTAATAGTCGGTGTTGCTGCGATAGGAACGGCAGCGGCAGCATCATCAACGGGGACGAGAGGAGTGCTGGTTGAAGGGACTGCTGAATCGACTTGTAAACTCAACCCCAGACAGCTTCCAATGATTTTGAGCTCTTGATTTTGAAGAATACGTCGATCCTTAAACGCATCCGTAAGGGCGTGGTATATTGCTTTTGAGGTTTGTTTGAGTCCGCTTAGCTCTACTTCAGTAAGAAGTTCTGAATAAACCTCAAGATGATCCTTAGTGAGGATTGGAGTATCTACTGGAGCCGGGGGAACTTCTTTGCTTTCTTCTGTAGCACAACTGTTAGCTTCGTTTGACTTATCCGCCTCATCGAAGGTAAGTGGTGGATAAAGTGATGGGTATTGAGTCTGAGAAGAAAAAGTTGTGGGAGAAAACATGAGACCTCCTGAATGTTTGGTGTGTAAGGGCTGTCGTTTTTAATCATCAAAGATTCTATCAAATCGTCTCTTATTTTTTGATATCCATTTTATCTTTTCTTAAGATTCTGATTATTAATGGGTAATATATTAGAAAAAATTCATGCTTGTATACTAATACAATAAGAAATTACAGTTATGCACAAAATATACCCTTTAACCAATTTGAGGTGCCCCTTGTCATACATCCGATCAGTCAAAGCAATAGAAATTCTCGATTCCCGTGGTAACCCCACACTTGAAGTCATGATGACGACCGATAGTGGAATTAGTGTGAGGGCAGCTGTCCCTTCAGGGGCGTCTACAGGAACCAATGAAGCCATTGAACTTCGGGATAATGATCCGGCTCGTTATGGGGGAAAAGGGGTTCAGCAGGCTGTGGCACATGTCAATGGACCGATCGCACAAATTCTCATAGGGGAACATGTCTATGATCAACGTCGCCTGGATATGATGATGATTTCAAGTGATGGCACAGAGAATAAAGGACGTTTTGGAGCCAATGCCATTTTAGGTGCCTCTCTAGCTCTTGCTCGTGCGGGTGCCCTGACAGCCAAGGAGCCTCTTTATCGGTATATAGGAGGATGTAATGCATATATCTTGCCTTGTCCGATGATCAACATCATCAATGGCGGTGCCCACGCCGATAACTTACTCGATTTCCAAGAATTTATGATCCGTCCTGTGGGGGCGCCAACATTCAAAGAAGCGGTCCGTTGGGGAGCTGAAATTTTTCATGCACTAAAGAAAATTCTAAAGACAGCTGGAATGTCGACTTCTGTTGGAGATGAAGGAGGATTTGCTCCTCCTAACCTAGGTTCGAATGAAGCAGCTATTGAACTGATCTTAGAAGCGATTGAAAAAGCGGGGTACCGTCCAGGATCACAAGTATCACTAGCCTTAGACTGCGCTGCAACAGAATTTTATGATAAAGCAACAGGCCTCTACATCGAAAAAAAGAAGAGACATGCCAAACAGAAATATGCAGAAAGGAGTTCTGCCGATCAGGTGGCCTACCTTCATGAACTATGTCAACGTTATCCGATCGATTCTATCGAAGATGGACTCGATGAAGCAGATTGGGAAGGGTGGAAACTTCTATCGACAAAATTGAATCACCAAATTCAAATTGTAGGAGATGACCTTTTTGTCACCAATCCGAAATTTCTTCAGAAAGGGATAAAACAGGGGATCGCCAACTCAATTTTGATTAAAGTGAATCAAATCGGTACTTTAACCGAAACTTTAGAAACCATTCGCTTGGCTCAAGTCAATGGCTATACAACGGTGATCTCTCACCGTTCAGGAGAAACTGAAGATAGCATGATTGCCGATATCAGTGTGGCTGTCAATGCCGGACAAATCAAAACAGGATCTTTATCCCGCACCGATCGCGTTGCTAAATACAACCGTTTACTCAATATCGAAGAAGGGATGGAGGGGTTAGGTCAATATCGAGATAGTAACCGCTATTCAAAAAGGAACCAAAAATAGGAATTTTGAGTGCTCACCGCAGACTTGACTTTAGGATTTTTTGATCTGTCGCTTCAATACCGGCCCTCCGGACCATAGCAAACAGATTAATGCCCTGGAGGGCCTATACGTAATAGTCCAGGATGTAACCTCAATGTCATTAACTTAAGAGCTAAGCTACAGAAATGTTGGTCTTTACAACACCTTGCCGCTCAGGGCGAAGCCCTGGAATATAATAGCCTAGGGCAACGCCCTAGGCGTATCCAGAGTAATGTTTGCAGGCTGAAGGCCTGCGTTATTGCGGATTAATATACCAAACAAACATCTCCATTTTATTTTGTATATAATTATTATATCATCTACTTCCTATAACGCAGGCCTTCAGCCTGCATATATGGCTTTGGATGTACCTAGGGCGTTGCCCTAGGCTATTATATTCCAGGGCTTCGCCCTGAGCGGCAAGGGATTATAAAACATAAAATTCAATAACTTAACTGTTAAGTTAACGGCATTGAGGTGTAACCCTGGGGTAATCCAAAACAATATTCAGGCCCAGCGGAAGGCCGGTATCGAGTTCAAAGGGGCATTTATGCAACAAGGTTGTTGTCTTTTGTTTTTTTATTATAAATTATATAAATGATAAACTTAACCTGTAAATATTTTCTTTTTGTAAATTATTATTTGTGATATAACCTATTGGTAAATAATTTCAATTAGAGGTTTTATTTATGGATCCAACTGGTAGCAAATTATCTATTACCTCCTCAGCACCCATGCCAAATCCATCTAATCCAGTTATGGTAACTGAGAGTCCCTTTACTTTTCGAAATATCATGCATGATTTAAAGGAATTCTTCGCGTTGGGAAAAGAAATTCAATCCACTTTTGAATCTAAAGTGGCGACAATCGAATCTTTATCCCTCTCTCTTAAAAGTTTGTCAGAGAGAATGAGTGATCTATTCGATCAAACCTATAAATTGCAAAAAGCTAATCTAGAAAAAGCAAGTGAGAAAAAGGAAGCAGACCTTGAAAAGAAAGAAGAGGACACTACACAAGTTCTTCAGGTAAAAACTCCTCAGGAAAAAAAAGTAGTACTACTGCAAAAAAAAGAAGAAGTAATTGCAGTTACTCAATGCTTTATCGATTTACAAACCTCTATAATCGCCCAAATAGGGAGGGGCATTCTTGATGAACACGCAATATTTTTCAGTGAAGAATTTTCCAAAGCTTCGTTCGCCGCACAAAGCTTGATAGATGGGGGGGTGAAATATATAGAAGCAAGCGAAGAAAAAAAAGAATCTGATACCTGTCTATCTGTACCTGTATGCAATCCTGCTAGCATTTTAAAAGGTCTTACACTCGTTTATACGACTCAAGATTATGTGGGTGAGTATGCGATTTCAAAAAAAGATCGAACACTCCATTTGTCAATAGATTCTTCAGTTGATGCCCTGTTTTGCAATTCCAGAAGTGTTAATTTTGGTGTTGCCTTGAGAAGAATACTCATGAATCCAGTTTCTAATTCGGCAAAGTATTGCCCTACAGATGCCTATCTTGACGCAAAATGGGACGAAAAAACCGGCGAGCTAGTCATCTCCGTATGGGATAATGGTCCTGGAATTGTAAAAAAACAAGACCGAAAAGGTAAAACACATGAACAAATCAAAGAGCGTGCATATCAGATCTTTAGTGGATATGGCGTACAATCTTCTGAGGAAGATAAAGCTCATGGAAGCGGACTTGGTGGAGGAATCGCCACGGCGCTAACCGAATCAATGGGGGGAAGTGTGACGATTGGAACGAGAGGGATGGGACCACAAGAAGGGTTCTCTGGTACATCCATTACCTATCGAATTCCAGTTTCAAAAGTAGTAGACCCGACTCCAGCTGCAATATCCGATGAATCGCTAACTTTAATTCAACCCATATTGGCGCCTAAGGATTATGATTCTGCAAAAGATCATTTAGATTTAATTTTGAGCGATATGAGAGGTATGATTATTGATGATAATATTATCAATCAGAAAAAGGGTCTTAGGTTGCTACAAGCGGTTTTTGGGGAAATAAGTCTTGCGAACCTAAAGCCTTTGGATAGAGATCAAGAGGATGTCGAAACGAATACCCACGCAAGGCTGGATAAGGGCCTACTACAACAATTTGAACCACCCGATATAAAGAAAAATAGTCAAAAAACTTCGGATCGTGCCTTTGATTGGTCTAGTCCTAGTGATGCGGCATCCTTGTCTCCGGCATCTTCAAGTACAACAGGCCAAGATGAAATTTCATCATTATCTCGTTGTAGCACTTCTCAAATTTCTCATTTTGAAGCAAAGAGTCCTAGGAGGGGGCGACGTTTGAGTGAGGGGTCGGTTAAGACGTTGTTAGTACATTCTGAAATTCCTCAAATTAGGCATAAAAAGAGGCGCGCTAGTTTAGATGCAGTGAAATCTCCAAGAGCGATCAGCTCAGCAGGGAATTATATTAAGTCTTCCGATGGCTCAATCCTTATTGATGATTGGGACAAAATAAAAACAATGATTGATAAGGCAAAGGCTGAAAAAGCTCCTCTATCATTTATTGTGGACACCAAGATCATTGGCAGTGGGAATGGACATGAAATTGTGCGGGAAATTAAGAAATACTGTGAAAGCATTAGATTTACCCGTGTTTTCTTCTTTAGTTACACAGGTGATGCTGATATGGATTCAGGTGATATAGCGCTTTATAATGGGGGACATTTTTCTAAAAATCTTGAGCCAAAAAATATAATTTATGGGTTTCATACCATGTTGAAAACTATTCCGAAAAAACGGAATCTCCCCTTGCTCCATACATCTCCGTCTGATAAAACTTCAGGTTTTGCAGTGCCTATATCAGATAGTTCACCCCCTTATTTTAATCTAAAGAGAGGTCTTTATAGTTCATCAAAGAGAAATCAGAGACTAGCGCTCCCATCTCCAAGTGCTGCGTCAGCTCTCCCGACTGTGGCGGATTTTGGGGCATTTATCCCCGATGATCAACTTAAAATTGAGGATTAATTTCTGAAGGATATTCATCAGCTAATATACACATTAAGCTAACACAAGGTCTTTACTTCCACAACAAATAGAGCCAAAGAGTAAATCAAGTTCATGCTCTCCAAGTGCACAGCCATCTCCTAGAAGTGTTTGTTCCACATCATTATTTAAACTTCCAAAATTATTTGAGAACTCCTAGCACAGTACACCATCGTATACATCTGTCGCGGCTAACAGGCGTTCACAACCTTGGAGAGGCTGACAGGAAATCTAGAATGATTCATATTCGAGATTATTTTCGTCTTTTAAACCTGTCGAGGCAAGTGGTTCATATTCCTTAATATTAACCACTTGCCTCGACAGGCTTAAAAGAGAAAAGAACTCGAATCTGAATCATTATAGGTTTCCTGTCGGCCTCGGAGGGCCGGCATTGAAGCAATCTTCATTTGCTTTTATTTTAGGATTTGGTTAGAACTAAAAATAGTGCTCAAAGTATATGCTATGTAATTATACCTTACAGTGTGCTAAATCAATAACTGCTCAGTTCATAAAGACAGAGGTCATATGCAGCCAGAATCAAGTTTTCCTACCTTACACTATCCTCAAACTACATTCCTACGTTTCGATTCTTATGATTCTATAAAGGGGGGAGATTCCTACAATAAGCAAAAAAAAAGATCCTCTTCAGTCGCGGCTGCTGCTGCATCAGTTATTATGAGAAAGGGATCAGATCCTACTCACAACCGTCGCTTACTTATCCACGATCCATTACGGAGAGTTGTTTCTGATAGTCAATTGCGCCAACCTCGGTTAGATTTATTGGTTGGTGCAGGGGATTTTCATAATGAAGAAGGTATTCAAGATTTTAAATTTGTAATTCCTTGTTATTGGTCACCCCAAAATCAAGGAGTAAGAACAGGCCGTGCTCGTCTCTTATCTGTTAGCAAGGTTGAGTTTTCATCTCCTCGTACGATTGATTAGTTTTCAGTCGTTTTTTCTTGGGAATAAGCAGTTTATGACTCTATTCCCTCATCTTTTTTTCTTTTTTTTCAGAAAGCTATTGCAAGAAAGTAGCCACTTTTGTATATTCATGCTACCGAACGAAAACAGCAAGCTGAAAAGCGAGCGGTGAATTCGGGATAGCGACTGCCAAGTGAGCAGTGCAAGTAGTTGTGTAATACGGACTTAGGTCTGTGTTAGATGACTATATATTTTGACAGTGAAAATGAGACAATGTGCAAGTAAGAATTATGAAGCTTGTGCGAGTTGTTTCTGTTGTAACAGAAATGTGGCACGGACTTTAGTCCGTGTTTAGACAGAAATGACCTCGCAGAAATATAAAATGTGTCAGCGAACACATACTTCAACTTTTCAAAATTTTTTATTTTTGAGAATTTGATCTTGGTTCAGATTGAATGCTGACGGCGTGGATGAGGCATGCAAGTCGAACGGTTTAAGTAGCAATACTTAAATAGTGGCGGAAGGGTTAGTAATACATGGGTAACTTGCCTTTAACTGTGGAATAACGGTTGGAAACGACCGCTAATACCACATGTGGTGGGAACAGGCATCTGTTCTTTATTAAAGTGGGGGATCGCAAGACCTCGCGGTTAAAGAGAGGCCCATGGGATATCAGCTAGTTGGTGAGGTAAGAGCTCACCAAGGCTAAGACGTCTAGGCGGATTGAGAGATTGACCGCCAACACTGGGACTGAGAACTGCCCAGACTCCTACGGGAGGCTGCAGTCGAGAATCATTCGCAATGGGCGAAAGCCTGACGATGCGACGCCGTGTGAGCGATGAAGGCCTTAGGGTTGTAAAGCTCTTTCGCCTGGGAACAAGAGAGACTAGCTAACATCTAGTTAATTTGAGGGTACCAGGTAAAGAAGCACCGGCTAACTCCGTGCCAGCAGCTGCGGTAATACGGAGGGTGCAAGCATTAATCGGATTTATTGGGCGTAAAGGGCGCGTAGGCGGAGTGAAAAGTCAGATGTGAAATCCCGGGGCTCAACCCCGGAACAGCATTTGAAACTCTCACCCTAGAGGGTAGGCGGAGAAAACGGAATTCCACAAGTAGCGGTGAAATGCGTAGATATGTGGAAGAACACCGGTGGCGAAGGCGGTTTTCTAGCTTATTCCTGACGCTGAGGCGCGAAAGCAAGGGGATCAAACAGGATTAGATACCCTGGTAGTCCTTGCCGTAAACTATGTATACTTGGTGTAACTGGATTCAACCCTGGTTGTGCCGTAGCTAACGCGATAAGTATACCGCCTGGGGAGTACGCTCGCAAGGGTGAAACTCAAAAGAATTGACGGGGACCCGCACAAGCAGTGGAGCATGTGGTTTAATTCGATGCAACGCGAAGAACCTTACCCAGACTTGACATGTATTGGAATTTAGCAGAAATGTTAAAGCCCTTCGGGGCTGATACACAGGTGCTGCATGGCTGTCGTCAGCTCGTGCCGTGAGGTGTTGGGTTAAGTCCCGCAACGAGCGCAACCCTTATCGTTAGTTGCCAACAGGTAATGCTGGGAACTCTAGCGAGACTGCCTGGGTTAACCAGGAGGAAGGTGAGGATGACGTCAAGTCCGCATGGCCCTTATGTCTGGGGCTACACACGTGCTACAATGGTCGGTACAGAAAGCAGCGAAACCGTGAGGTGAAGCAAATCTCCAAAGCCGGCCCCAGTTCAGATTGTAGTCTGCAACTCGACTACATGAAGACGGAATTGCTAGTAATGGCAGGTCAGCAACACTGCCGTGAATACGTTCCCGGGTCTTGTACACACCGCCCGTCACATCATGGGAGTTGGTTTTACCCGAAGCCGCTGGCTCAACCGCAAGGGGAGAGGCGTCTAAGGTGAGGCTGATGACTGGGATGAAGTCGTAACAAGGTAGCCCTACCGGAAGGTGGGGCTGG